>JRHI01000291.1_pt1 | contig 56646 bp, 49 predicted proteins | sample 215371 | NCBI WGS metagenome assembly JRHI01 (sample SAMN02929681, study PRJNA255918) | sediment metagenome | biome: cave system; feature: Ice Cave; material: Sediment; isolation source: sediment from deep within a dark volcanic ice cave with no known source of... ...
GGTCGAGGGCTCAAAGGATCGAAGGGGATGCTAGGGCCGCGGACGCCAGCGGACGAAGTACGCAAGCTGCGGCCATGTCTGCAATGGGTCAATAGCCGACGAGTTGGGCGCACCACCGTCGCGGCCGGTTTACGCCGCTCAGCGGAAGATGCAATTAAAGTAGTTCACCGCTAGCGCTCTTGCGATGCCCGACGTCAACAACCCGACGTACAGACAGAATTTACTCCCTTACAATACAGCTCCTCAGGTGTCAGCCTGCGCTATCTCTACTTCATCGTCTCGGCTCCCCGAGGCAAAGTGCCATGCCAACATTGGCTCAGCTATTTGCATGCGCGTCTGGATTGGCGTGGTTGGTCGTTATTGTGGCCGCGGTCAATGTGCACTTGGCAGCGCGCGCTACCGCAGAAGAGGCGCCGCCACCCGCCAACTCCGATTGGTATTTAATCATGCAGGGGGCGCTCTGCCTGGCGTTTCTCTTCATGTTGGCGCTAAGCTTTTTCGCTTGGCTGGGACACGGCCTCACCACGGTTGAGGCCATTGCGACCGCCTGCTTCGCATTGGGCTTTGCAGTGACAGCCGCAGGCCTTGCGATAACCGTAGTTCGCTGGATGCGCGCGAAGCGAGCTATGCAAATTCCATTTCTTTGATCTGCGGCCGTCCTCAACGGTCTTCTTCGGCGTTGCGACGCACATCGAATCTACTGACTTTCATTACAGCCCGGATTTACTTGACCTCATCATGCGCGCGCTCGACGCCGCCTGGGGGGATCAACGATTGCCGGACGACGCCGCCGGCAGAGCCCAACGCACCGCGATGACTTTCCAAATCATGGCGGCCGTTGGTGGAGGCGAACGCGATCCAGAACGGCCGAAACTCGCAGCTCTGAATGCCACGGCCGGCCGCTCTATACCCATCAATCGCGCCTAAGCGGGCGGTCCGACCGCCTTGGATAGTAGCCAGACCGCCCGTTGAGCAGCCAACGCCCGACGATGAAGTTTCCGGCACGGCGCTCAGGTGATCACCTACGCACACCGGAGTCCCAGGTGCGAGTAGCGGGATATACTTAGGGGCGGCCCTCGCGAGCCGCCCTTCTGCTTTATCGGTGCGACTGGCAGATCACTTTTGAGTGCCGTCGCCGCTGTCAGGCGGGGGAGCTTCGGGCTGGGGATCGCTCGGTGTGCTCCCGGTAGTGTCGGTCGTGGTGCTGGGATCGGTTCCCGTCGTCGTATCGTCCGCTAGAGCAACGGCTGCACTTGCCAATGAGAGACCAGCGGACGCGATCAGCGTGAGAAGCAATTTGCGATCCATGATTTTCTCCTGAGAACGACCTAAGACCCAGGAAACGGAGCGGGCTACAAGTTCCCGTTGCTGCGTCAACAATTGCCCACGGCTGACACTCGAGGAACTCGGCGACCTCCGTTCGCGTTGAAGACACCAGCGCGCTGGACATGCGCGCATCTCAACCTCCGACTAAGATCCGACTAAGACCCGGCGACCCGAGCGTGTGCTGGGCTTTTTCATCACCGGCTTGTTCCCTTTTCGTTCTTGCTGTAGATCAGGGTCATGTTCGACCCGCGCGACAGCGACCAAGACCTCGCCGACGATATCGGCTTCGGCTTGTGGCGGCACGGTCGGCTGAAAATCCCTATCGAGGCGTGCCGCATCATCGGTGCCGCTGTCGTCAGGCATTTGCGGCTCGCCGGCTGGCGGCTTCAGCGCAAGGACCCCGACCCGCCCCACTCGGCCGGGTGAGCGGCCCTCTTGCGACCACGCGCTCTTCATAAACAGAACGCATGGACACTCGGCGGATTCGAAGGACGCTGAATCGATGGGCAGGGTCGCGCCGCGCGGTGGCGATCCTCGTGTTGGTCGTTCTGCTGATCTTGTTCCTGCTGCCGTTCAAGGCATAACGGTGACACCTGACAGTTTGTTCAGCTGCGGGACGCGGGCTTTGACGCAAACCCGGCTTAGAAGAATACGAACCGCCCGAGCCAATAGACCGGCCAGATGATCGACCAAGCCGCATCCTTGGCCAAGCTCACCGAGCAACAACAACGCCTATGCACTGCTCGAGCCGAATGAAGGCTTGAAACATCAGCGAATGAAGACCGAAAAGCGCGTACAGGACGAACGTAGTTGGGTGGTTGCGCACCGCGTCGAGTAAGCGAAACGACACGACAACCATTCCCCTCGTCGCGCGCTCCTCGGAAAGACCCGAGCGGCTTGCTATTGGGAGGCGCTGAACCGCCCGGGTCTGGGCGCATCCGTCTCTTGGCTGCAAGACGGTTCGCCCGCTGGATTTGTTGCAGGGGATTGCGGGGAGATCGGGGCTGTTCACACTAGCCAGCGGAGCCTACTGCCGGCCCGCTATTCCGCGCGAAAAGCGCGTTCCGCTCGCGTTCCGCGGGCCGACATCTGCGGAACGCAACCACTCGAATTTCTGTTCTAAGATGCTGATTTTATTGGTGCCGCAAGCAGGACTCGAACCTGCGACCCCGTCATTACGAATGACGTGCTCTGCCAGCTGAGCTATTGCGGCTTAGGGGCGGAGGGATAGCGCCAGCCCCCGCCGAATGCAAGACGCGAAGCGCGGCTCCGCGCCGGTAACATCTGTGACCGGCCTCAGGCGCGCTGCGGCCGCAGCGGCAGGGGCGGATCGTCCTGGGCCGCCTCCGGCCCCGGATCGTCGGGAGGAGGCGGCGCGACGAATATGCGCGACTTCCCGTTCTCCTCGTCCTTGCGGGTCTTCGTCGCGGGGCGGCTCGCGGTGCGACGGCCCGTGGGGCCGGCTTCGCCGCCCGTGGTCGGAGGTGCCGCGGCTGTCCTTGCCGCCGCCTGCGTCGGCGCCGCGTCTTTCTTCTCGGATTTCGCCGTGCGCTCCTCGGCCGGTTCGCGCTTCTCGGTAGCCGAAGGCGGCACGTCATCGTCGTGATGGTCGACCGGCTCCACGGTCTCGGCACGCTGCCGTGCCTGCTCGACGGGCGACGCAGGCTTCTCCTCCACCGGCGCGACATCGGGACCGACGCCGAGCGCCGCGAGCGCCTCGGTCTTGCTTGCGAGCACGTCCGCGTCCTGCTGGTCGACCGACTCGACCGGCGCCCGCCACTGAAACGCGTCGAGCGCGCGCGTCACCGGCGAGATCGGCGACCAGCGGTCGGTAGCGATGCCGTCGGCGGTCCAGGCAGGGTCGCGCGGAGCATGCACGGCACGCGCCAGCCACTCGCGCACGCGGCCCTTGTCGCCCAGCTCGCTCTCGATGCGGGCCATGAGGGTGGCGACGCGTTGCGTCAGGCGGTCGTGCAGCAGCGGCTCGAGCGCGGTGCGCGCCTCGTCATACTGGCGCGCCTCGATGGCGGCGTTGGCAATCGCGATCGGGCCCTCACTGGAGTTGGGGCTGAGCGCAGCGAGCTGCTTGATGCGGTCGAGCCGGTCGCGCGGGCTGTCGCCGATGCGGGCGTAAGCGTAGGCGGACGCGAGATCGGGATGCGGCGAGCGGCTCCAGGCACGCTGCAGCACCTTGGCGGCGCGCGGCGTGTTCCCGCGCGAGGCGAGCAGGCGCCCGGCGATGGCCGCTGCCGGCACGAGATCGGGGGCCAGCGCATGCGCTTCGAGCGCCAGCGTCAGCGCTCGCTCCGGATCGGATTCCTCGGCTGCTTGCGCCTGCGCGGCGAGCAACACCGCGCGGCGGCGATCTGCCTTCGGGCGCTCGATGTGGCCATGCTTACCGGCGGTTGCCACGGTGTCGAGCGCGCCGGCCCAATCGGACTGGCTGCACTGCAGATCGAACAGCGCGTCGATCGCCCAGGCGAGCTTCGGGTTGAGCGCCACCGCGCGCTCGGTGAAATGCCGCCCAGCGTCGATTTCGCCTTCGCGCTGCGCCTCGAGGAAGAGGCCGCGCAGGCCGAGCTGCTCGGTGTCGGGGGAGGCGAGCATCGCTTCGAAGATGCGGCGCGCCGTCGTGCGGTCGCCAGCAAGCTGCGCGGCCTGGGCGCGCAGGAGATGCGTCAGCGGTTCGTTGGGCAGCGACTTGCGCGCCTGGATCGCCGCGCGCATGGCGGCCGCGCGGTCGCCCGCGCCGAGCGCGATCATGCCGCTCGATAGCGCATCGAGCCCTAGCTTCTGGCGGCGCTTGGCCAGCACGGTCCCGACGACGGCCGGGCTCTGCCAGACGTTGCGGACGAGCGACCAGATGACGAGCGCGGCGACGACGAGCGCAAACAGCAGGACGATGGCGCGAAAGACACTCGTCTCGATCACGTAGCCCTGCCAGTCGATGGAAAGCTCGCCCGGACGGTCCGCGAGCCAGGCGAGCCCGCCGGCGACGAGCGCCACCGCGACGAGGAAGCCAATCAAGCGCAACATCTAGGGTCCCCTATTCCTGCGACTTGGTGGGCGTGGCCGCCGGCGCCACGAGCGAAGCCTTGAGCTGCGCCTCGACCGTCGAAAGCGCGCCGTCGACCGCGTTGCGTGCCTCGACTTTGGCGAGGAAGTCGCGCGCGACGTCCTGCACCCGCGGCGGCAGCGTCTTCGCCTCGGCCAGCACATCGCCCAGCCGGTCCTCCTTCAGCGCCGCCTCCATGCGGGCGACGACCGCCTCGACGCTGACATCGCCCGCGATCTGGCTGACCTTGCGCACGCGGACTACCGATTTGGCGCCGGCGAGCAGTCTATTGAGCACGGAGCCGTCGCTCGGCGCCTCGTCGGCGTCGATCATCCTGAACGCGGTGGCCTTGAAGTCCTTCTGCAGCTCGGCGAGCGTCGGCACGCCCCGGTCGGCGTAACGCTGAAGCGGCGTCAGGTCGACGCTCGAGCCCGCAAGCTTGCGGGCGTCGGAAAGCTCGCTGGCAAAACCGTTGCCGCGATCGATGGCGCGCTTGAGGCTCGCAAGCTCCAGCGACAGCACGATGCGCTCGGCGGTGGCCTTGCGGTCGGTCTCACTCTTGACGACGCCCTGCACGTCCTGCTGCAGGCCCGTGAGCTTGCCGGAGAGCGGCGCCACGACGCTGGCAATGTCCTCGGGCCTGGCGAAGGTCGCGAGCCGCGCGTCGATCTCGGTTTTCAGCTTTTTCAGCTCGTCCCCTGTCGTCCTCAAATTCGCGCCGGCGCCGTCGGCCTGGGCCTTGAGCGCGTCGAAGCGGGCGGCGAGCTCGCCGCTCTGGGTCTTCAGGGTCGCGAGGTCACGGTCGATGCGAACCGTGCCGGATTTCGCCGCCTCGCTGGTCTCGTTGGTCGTGGCGAGGCGCGAGTCCTCCTCCTGCGTCACGCTCTTGCGCAGCGCATCGAGCTGCGTCTTGATCGTCGACTCCAGATCGACAACCTTGCCGGTCAGCGCCGCTAGCTGCGGCAAGCGCCCGCTTTGCGGGTCCTTCGCGGCCGCCGTCGACATATCGTTGAGCTGCTCCTCGAGCTTCGCGACGCGCGCCAGCACGGCCGCATCGTCGGGGCGCGCGGCGGTCTTGGCGTCAACGGTCTTGATGCTGCCGGCAAGCTCGTCCTGGCGCTTCGCCAGGCGATCGACACTGCCGCCGACCTTCTCGAGGCCTTGGATCTTGGTCTCGGCCGCAGCGAGCCTTGAAGCGAGCTCGGGATTTGGATTCTTTTGCTTTGCTGTGGCCTCGAGCGCGATGATGCGCTGCTGCAAGGCAGCGGTCGCGTCCTCCCGGTCGGAGGGCCCGCTCAAATTGAGCTGTGAGGCCAGCATGTCGGCTGCGAGCAGGGCAACCACGCCGCCCGCGATGCCGGCTGCGAGGTGCGTGAAAAATCCGCCGTAGCCGCCGGCCTTCTTGGACGGAGGCGGCGTCGGAACCGGCCGCCTGGCGCCCTCCGGCTTGGCTGCTCCCGCTTCGCCGCGCGGCGAGGCGCCGGGAAGCGAGGCACCGGCCTTGGCCGGCTCGACGGGTGCAGCCGCTTTTTCATCCTTCGCAGGCTCCTTCTCGTCCTTGGAGCCCGACGGGGGGCTGACCACCGTCGCCTTGAGGTCGAGGGTCGCATGCGGACGGCTGCTGCTCGTGTCGCCGCCGGCCGCCGGCTTTGCGGGGTCGTCCTTGCGCGTAGTCATGGGAGCCAATGCACCTTGGTTAGCGGCCTCTCGGCGAGCGGGGGGAGCCGCGTTGCAGCGGCGCGCATCGAAGAGAGCTACCAGTCCTATTTGACGCTAAGCTACACCCCTGAGGAATGCGTTGCCACCCGGCCAACGGCATCGAGGATTGCCGATGAATTTGGCCTTTCGGCGATGTTAACGCGGGCCGGGGTTAGATCGCTGAGGGCAGCGGCAACATTTGCCGAGAGGCAGATATACGCAAGCCGCCGGGCCGGCTCCTCCAGGCCCGCCTTTCCGACGAGTTGAGCAAAAATTGCGGCGGTCCGCGGGGACATCAGGATCACGGCATCGAGCGAGCCGCCGGCAATGGCTTGCGCCGTCTGCGGTGTAAGCGATGGAGCCGCCACGGCGCGGTAGCCGATCACCTTGCGGACCTTCACGCGGCTCGCTGCAAGCTTGGCCGCCAGATCGAAGGCGACCTCCTCGCCGGCCACGTGCACGAGCGGGCCGGCTTCCCCGATTTTGGAGCCGACGAGGAGGGGAACGAGGTCGCTCGCCGATCCCTCGCCGGCGATGACACGCCGAAATCCAAGTTCACGCGCGAGTGCCGCGGTCGCCGGACTCACGGTGAAGATCGGGAGCTCTATCACCTGCGCGAGCGTTGCGCGCGCGGCAAGCGCCCGCAGGCCGTTGCGGCTCGTTGCGATAAGGCCGCGCGCGCCCTCGAAAGCGGTTGCGGGGATCGGCAGGGACTGGATCGCGAGCAGCGGCTCGACGCTGACCTCATGCCCGAGCACCTCGAGCGCGGCCTTGAGCTCGGCCGCGTCGGGCTCGGGCCGGGTGACGAGGACGTGCATCAGGCGAGCACGCGCAGGAAATCAGGCCCGGCGCGATCGAGAAGCTCCGCCGCCGCGTCCTCGCCGAGCCGCAGCGCAGTCGCTGCCGAACCGCTGCGCTCAGTCGCGAGGCGCTGCTTGCCGTCGGGCGTGAGGATCTCGCCGCGAAAGCGGATGACGTTGTCGTTAAACTCGGCGAGGCCGGCGATGGGGGTGCGGCAGGAGCCGTCGAGCTTGGCGAGGAACGCGCGCTCGGCTGCAACGCACAAGGCTGTCGGCTCGTCGTTCAAGGGAGCGATGAGGTGCGCGGTTTCGGCGTCGTCGGCGCGCAGCTCTATGGCGATCGCGCCCTGCGCCACCGCGGGCAACATGATGTCCGTGCTGACGGGCTCGCGGATGTGCTCGGCAAGGCCCAGCCGGTTGAGCCCCGCGCAGGCGAGGAACGTGGCGCTAGCCTGGCCATTGGCGAGCTTCTTCAGCCGCGTCTCCACGTTGCCGCGCAGCGGCACGATTTTGAGATCGGGGCGGCGATGCAGCACTTGCGCCTGCCGCCGCAGCGAGGAGGTGCCGATGACGGCGCCTTCCGGGACCTCGGCGAACGAGGAATACTTGAGGCTGACGAAGGCATCGCGCGGGTCTTCCCGCTTCAGCGCGGCGCCGAGCGTCAGGCCGGCCGGCAGCACCGTCGACATGTCCTTCATGGAATGCACGGCGAGATCGATCGACCCCGCCAGCAGCGCCTCCTCAATCTCCTTGGTAAAGAGGCCCTTGCCGCCTTCCTCACTGAGGGGCCGGTCGGTGATGCGGTCGCCGCTGGTCTTGATGACGACGACCTCGCAGGCGCCCTCAGCGAGCTTATGCGCCTTGGTCAGCCGGGCAACGACCTCGCGCGCCTGTGCCAGCGCCAACGGCGAGCCGCGCGTACCGATGCAGATCTTGCCAGCTTGCAAGCAGTTCTCTCCGGGTGCTAGCGACAGCCTCGATAGGGCGCCATTAATGCCTGCGCGGCGCCGTTAAGGCAAATATGAGGTCGCCCGCGCCAGCGATGGATGCTTCTCGACAAATCGACCGCGGTTTCAGCGTCGTCCTCGGCATCGAGACGAGCTGCGACGAGACGGCGGCTGCAGTGGTGGCGCGCCTCCCCGACGGGAGCGGTCGCATCGTCTCCAACGTGGTACGCACGCAATGGGAGCGCCACAGGCCCTACGGCGGCGTCGTGCCCGAGATTGCCGCGCGCGCACACGTCGAATGCCTCGACCTTCTCATCGGCGAAGCGATGCGCGAAGCCGACATCGACTACTCCGATCTCGATGCAGTCGCGGCGACTGCGGGGCCGGGGCTGATCGGCGGCCTCATCGTCGGCCTCGTCACTGGGAAGGCGATTGCGCTGGCCGCTCAAAAGCCGTTCATCGCCGTGCATCACCTGGAAGCGCACGCGCTGACCGTGGGCCTGACGCAAGGCCTGAAGCCGCCGTATCTGCTGTTGCTCGTGTCGGGCGGCCACACGCAACTCCTGATCGTGCGCGGCGTCGGCGACTACGAGCGCCTCGGCACGACCATCGACGACGCGCTGGGCGAAGCCTTCGACAAGACGGCGAAGCTTCTGGGGCTGGGCTTTCCCGGCGGGCCCGCGGTCGAGCAGGCGGCGCGCACCGGCGATGCGAGCCGCTTCGACCTTCCGCGACCTATGCTCGGCCGCGCCGAGCCGCATTTCTCGTTTGCAGGCTTGAAGACGGCCGTGCGCCGGACGGCCGAGCAACTTGCTCCGTTGAAGCCGCAGGACGTCGCCGACATCGCGGCCTCGTTCCAGGAGGCCGTAGCCCAGTCAGTCGCCGATCGCTGCGCCCGCGCGATGGACATCGCGGCCGAGCGCCTCGGCACGAGCGCGCCCCGCAACTTCGTCGTCGCCGGCGGCGTCGCCGCCAACGAGCGGTTGCGCGAAAGCCTGCGCAGACTTGCGGAAGCGCACGGCTTCGCCTTCCACGTGCCGCCAGCGCAGTTGTGCAGCGACAACGCGGCGATGATCGCGTGGGCTGGGGCCGAGCGTCTCGCGCTGGGCCTGATCGATCCGCTCGATGCGGCCGTGCGCCCACGCTGGCCCCTCGACCTTGACGCCCAACCTGCTATCGGTGCCGGCGTGAAGGCATGAAGCTGCGAGCGTGCTAGGGTCGCAGTCGCGTCTTGTGAGCGGGGAGCGTCCGTGAAAATCGACAGAGTGGGCATCGTCGGGGGCGGCGCCTGGGGGACGGCGCTGGCGCAGTCTCTCCGCCGCGCGGGGCGCGATGTGCTGCTATGGGCGCGCGAGCCCGAGGTCGTTGCCGGCATCAATGAAAAGCACGTAAACGACCCCTTCCTGCCCGGGGTCGCGCTCGATCCCGCCATCCGCGCCACGGCGAAACTCTCCGATGTGACGCGCGGCGATGCGCTGCTGATGGTCGCGCCGGCGCAGCACGTGCGCGCCGTGTCCGAGCAGCTGAAGCCGCACCTGCGTTCGGGCCAGCCGATCGTGCTGTGTGCCAAGGGCATCGAGCAGGCCAGCGGCCGACTGATGGGCGACGTGCTTCACGACATCCTGCCGGAGGCTCCGCGCGCGGTGCTGTCGGGTCCGAGCTTCGCCGCCGACGTGGCGCGCGGTCTGCCGACGGCGCTGACGATCGCCTGCGCGAGCGAGCCGATGGGCCGCGCGCTGGCCGAGCGGCTCGGCAACCGCAACTTGCGCCTCTACTGGACGAGTGATCTCGTCGGCGTCGAGCTCGGCGGCGCCTTGAAGAACGTACTGGCGATCGCAGCCGGCATCGTCGACGGCAAGGGGCTCGGCGCTAGCGCTCATGCCGCACTCGTCACGCGCGGCTTTTCCGAGCTGCGCCGCTTCGGCGAGGCGCTCGGCGCGCGGCCGGAGACGCTCATCGGGCTCTCCGGACTCGGCGACCTCATTCTCACGTGCGGCAGCCCACAGTCGCGGAACATGTCGCTGGGGCGCGCGCTTGGCCAGGGCCAAACGCTGGCGCAGGCGCTGGGCGGACGCACCGCCGTGACGGAGGGCGTCTATACCGCGGTCGCCGTGCGCCGCATCGCGGCCGAGAAGGGCATCGAGATGCCAATCTGCTCGGCCGTGTGCGATATCGTCGAGGGTCGGCTCTCCGTCGCCGACGCCATCGGCCAGCTCATGCAGCGCCCGCTGAAGCACGAGGACTGATGGGTCTCAAGACTTTAGGCGCCAGACCTTGAGCGGCGTGGGTGCTTCCAGCGGCACCGGTTCGAGAAACTCGGGCGGCTTGCCGGAAAAGAGCAGCGTCTGCAGCGCATCCGCCGGTGCTTTGCCCTCGGCGTTCGTGGAGCTGAGTCCTGCGCAGGTGATGACGTAGCGCACGCCGTCGGCGCGCAGGCGCCGCTCGGCCTCCTCGGGCGCGGCATGGAGGATGCGGCTCGCCTCGAGGATCGGCTTGCCGAGGCGATGATACGGGGCCGAAAGTACGTCGAGCTTCGACAGCGCGACGATGTAGGGACCGAGGTTCACGTCAGCCACGGCAAGCCCGGCGGGAAGTTGCGCCAGCGCCGACACGGCGGCCGTCGACTGGCAATCCTGCACGGGTTTAAGCGCCTCCTTCATGCGCGTCGCCGACGGCGCCGACAGCCGCAGGAGCAGCCACCCTGCAATGACGACGAGCACGAGCGTCGTGGCCAATGTGATGAGCGTTCGCCGGCGGCTCGCGGGCGCCTTGGCCGACTGCGGTGGCAGCGCGAGCCCGATGGCGAGTAGCGGCACAGGGAGGAACGTGGCGTAGGGCAAGAGCTTGATCTGCCAGAACGCCAAGGGGAGCGCGATGAGCAGCGCCAGCACGTGGAAGCGCACGGTGTCGCCGGGCTCGGTGCGCATCTCCTTCAGGCCGCAGTAGAGACCGGCCGCGAAATAGGCAAACGCCATCTCGCCGAGCGTGGGTAGCTGCGACCCCAGCGAGAAGATGTTTTGCGTCTCCGAGACGTTGCCGAGCCACACGGGGAACAGCGCGGGGTCGACCTCGCCGAACGGCCCGGCGAGGCATGCGGGTTGAGCGGCGGCATAGACGGAAAGCCCGACCCCGCCAGTCAGCGCGAACAGCACCAGCTTGGCCAGCAGTGAGAGTCGATCCTCCATCGCCGCCACAACCGAGACGCCGACGGCGCCGCAGGCCGCGAGCAGCACGAGGTTCATGGACAGCACATCGCAATGGCTCGTGAGCATGCTCTCGGGTGCGGTGGTGATCGCGAGCGCCACGGCGAGGGTGGCGGCGAAGGCGACGGCGGCGCGCGAAGGGCCGAGCAGACTGCGATGCGGCAGGAGGGCGTAGAGAGCAGCGGCTGCGAGGCTCGCTGCCGTGAGCGCCAGCGCTTCGTAGCCGACGGCGGTGCCGAGCCCGAGCAGCACGCCGGCGCTCCAGCCCGCGCGCGGGTCATCGAAGCTGCGGGCGAGCCGCAGGATGCCGATGACCGCGCCAAGGATCATCGCGTTGTGGTGGTCGATGCGCCCGGGCAGGAACTGCACGATGCCGATGATGCACGTCACGGTGAGCGGAATGCTGAGCAGCGCCGCCGTGCGGCCGCCTCGGATCTGCGCCTCGCGCGCCAGCAGATAGACGAAGGCCCAGAACACCAGGAGCGGCCAGAGCGCGCGCACCGCGAGCTCGGCTCTGTCCGGTGGAAGGAAGATCTCGAAGCCCGCGAGCAGCCCCGCGAGCGGCACGTCGATCAGGCGCGACCAGTGCGAGACGAGCGGATGCGCGCCGCCGAAACGGGGCAGCGTCATGTCGAACCAGGAGGCACCCGCCATCCATTCGCGCACCTCGATCATGCGCGTGGCGTCGTCGGTGTCGCCGAGCGAGGTGAGGAGGCGCGCCGGATCGAACCAGAACACGAGCGCGGCGAGGACGGCTACGCCGAGCGCCGACCAGGCAAGCAGCGATGCACGTCCCTGCCGCGCGTGCTTGAGCCCGTCGCGCACGCGACCGTGCTGCCGCATGTCCGCAGCCGCCACCGCCATACCTCTTCTCCTTTGGTCGTGGCGGACGCTAGCGGAAAGGCGCTTGCGGGCTTGTAAACGGCCGCCGCGGCAAACCGACCGCTCCGAGGTCTGAGCAAGGCTTTCTTCAGCGTTGCGACCTAGCTTGCGAGGGCACGAGGGACGGGGCACCGCGCCGTAAGAGCGCGGCCAGGGGCGGGATCAGAGCGCGGCTTGCCGCACGGGAGGCCTCAAGTGGAGCACTCGGAAGTCCTTGTCATCGGCGCGGGGCCCGCGGGTCTGACCGCCGCCTACCTGCTGACGAAGGTCGGCGTCGCCACCACCGTGATCGAGGCCGACCCCATCTATGTCGGCGGCATTAGCAGAACGGTTAACTATAAGGACTTTCTTTTCGACATCGGCGGCCATCGCTTCTTCTCGAAGTCGAAGGAGGTCGTCGACCTCTGGCACGAGATCCTGCCCGACGATTTCATCGAGCGCCCGCGCCTCTCCCGCATCTACTACGACGGCAAGCACTACTCCTACCCGCTGAAGGCGTTCGAGGCGTTGAGCAACCTGGGCGTCGTCGAGAGCACGATGTGCGTGCTGTCCTACGCCTACAAGAAGGCGTTCCCCAACGCCAACCCCGAGAACTTCCGCGAATGGGTGTCGAACCAGTTCGGCGACCGCCTGTTTTCGATCTTCTTCAAGACCTACACCGAGAAGGTGTGGGGCATGTCGTGCGAAGAGATTTCCGCCGACTGGGCCGCGCAGCGCATCAAGGGTCTCGACCTGTGGAGCGCCATGGCAAACGCGCTGCGCCGGTCGATCGGCACGAGCGCCGGGCCGCAGGAGAGCGACAAGGTTATCAAGACGCTGATCGAGAGCTTTCAGTATCCGCGCAGGGGTCCCGGCATGATGTGGGACGCGGCTACAGCCAAGATGAAGGCGCAGGGCGGCGCGATCCACATGGGCTGCAAGCTTGAGAACATGTCGTGGGACGAGAAGAGCGGCGTGTGGACGATTGCCGCGTCGACGGCGCAGGGGCCGCGTTTCTTCACCGCGCGCCACGTGATCTCGTCGGCGCCGATCAGCGAGCTGATGGCATCGATCGAGCCGGCGCCCGCATCGCTCGCCGCGGCGGAGAAGCTGCGCTACCGCGATTTCATCACCGTTGCGCTCATCGTCGACAAGCCGGATCTCTTCCCCGACAACTGGATCTACATCCACGAGCCGAACGTGCTCGTGGGCCGCATCCAGAACTTCCGCTCGTGGTCGCCGGAGATGGTGCCGGACGAGAAACGTTCCTGCCTCGGGCTCGAGTATTTCTGCTTCGAGGGCGACGGGCTGTGGACCGCTACTGACGAGCAGCTCATCGAGCTCGCCAAGCGCGAGCTCGCGGCTGTCGGGCTCGCGAGCGAGGACGACGTCAAGGACGGCTGCGTCGTGCGCCAGAAGAAGGCGTACCCCGTCTATGACGACGAGTACAAGATGCACATCGATACGATCCGCGAGGACATCGAGGCACATTATCCGACGCTGCATCTCGTCGGCCGCAACGGCATGCACAAGTACAACAACCAGGACCACGCGATGATGACGGCCATGCTGACCGTGCGCAACATCCTCGCGGGCGAGGCGGCCTACGACGTGTGGAACGTGAACGAGGACGCCGAGTACCACGAGGCCGGCGTCTCGAGCGAGCAGGAGGCCCTGCGCAGCGTGCGCCAAGTCCCGGGCCGCGTCAGGTCCGCCGCATGACCGTAGATGTCGCGCGAGCCCTTGAGCCTTTGCGGGCCATCGCCCCGCAGCTCTCCCGCTACGCGGCTGTCAGCGTGCTGGCGCTCGGGCTCGATTTCGCGGTGTTCCTCGCGCTCAATTCCGCCATTGGGCATCCGACGCTATCGGGTGTCGTCGGCTACGCCAGCGGGATCGTGCTGCACAATCAGTTGTCGCGCATCTTCGTGTTCGCAACCGCGGCCTCGGCGAAATCGGCGCACCGCCGGTTCGTCGAGTTCGTGGCGAGCGGTCTCATCGGCCTTGCAGTGACTGCGGCGGTCATCGCTGTCGCGACCGGCATGGGCGCGACCCCGATTCTGGCCAAGGTCATGGCAGCGGGTGCGAGCTTCCTCGGCGTCTATGCGATCCGCCGCAGCATCGTGTTCGCCTGAGCCCTATTCCGTAACACGCGCTTGGCGGGCATACTCGCGCTGCGATGCGGCCGCTTATTCGCCCGAGAGGACTCCCATGCCCGACTCCTACTGGCTGTTCAAAACCGAGCCCGAGGTCTTCTCCTGGGACATGCTGAAGGCGCGGGGCAAGAACGGCGAGCCGTGGGACGGCGTGCGCAACTTCCAGGCCCGCAAGAACATGCTCGCCATGCAGATCGGCGATCTGGGGTTCTTCTATCACACGGGTGAGGACAAGGAGATCGTCGGCATCATGGAGGTGTCGGCGCTCGCCCATCCCGATCCCAAGGACGACACCGGCGTGTGGAAATGCGTCGACGTGCGCGCGGTGGCGCCGCTGCCGAAGCCGGTGACGCTGGCCGCAGTGAAGCAGAACCCCAAGCTTGCCGACATGGTGCTTGCAAAAAATGCGCGGCTCTCAGTGCAGCCGGTGACAGCGGCGGAGTGGAGCGAGGTCTGCCGCATGGGCGGCCTCATCACCAAGAAGCTCAAGGGATGAGCGCGGCACTGCTGCCCGGGCCCGATTCAAGATCGCGCCGGTCCGCCGAGGCGTTCATCCTTGCCAACACCGAGCCACTGTCCCCGCCGCTGATACCGGAGATCACGCTGCTGCTCGCCGAGGAGTCGCTGCCGATCTGGCAGAAGACGGAGGAGGAGCTCGGCGAGATGAACGTCCCGCCGCCCTACTGGGCGTTCGCGTGGGCCGGCGGGCAGGCACTGGCGCGGCTAATCCTCGACCGGCCGGAGCTTGTGGCGGGAAAGGGCGTGCTCGATCTCGGCTCGGGGTGCGGGCTCTCCGCCATCGCCGCGATGCGCGCGGGCGCGCGCTCCGCGCTGGCGGCCGACATTGATGCCATCGCGCTCGCTGCTATCGGCCTCAATGCGGCGGCGAATAATGTCGCCGTCGCTACCACCGGCGAGGATCTGCTCGCGCGCGCTCCGGGGAACGCGGACGTTATTCTCGTCGGCGATCTGTTCTACGAGCGCGCTCTTGCCGACAAGGTGCTCGCCTTCATCGAGGTGGCCGCCGCGGCTGGAGCCCTCGTGCTCATCGGCGATCCGCAGCGCAACTACTTCCCCAAGGGCCGCTTCGACGCCATCGCCGAGTATCGCGTTCCCGTGACGCGGGACCTCGAGGATGCCGAGATCAAGAAAACGGCGGTCTGGCGCTTTGCCGGTGGGGAGCCTCCCGCGACCGCGGACGGCAAACTAGCTATCTGATAGCTTCGCCAAAGAAGCCGTAGCGGAGGAAGCCCATGCATTTCGCCGGTCTCAGCCTATTTGCAATCGTGCTCGCCGCTGTCGTCAGCTTCATGTTCGGCTGGCTGTGGTATGGCATCCTCTTCCCCAAGCAATGGATGGCGGCTGCCGGCAAGACCGAAGCCGACCTCAAGACTCAGGGTGGGCCCACCCCGACGCCATTCGTCATCTCTTTCGTTGCCTTGCTCATCATGGCCTGGGTGCTCGCCGGCGTGATCGGCCACCTTGGGGCGGGGGCGATAACCCTGCGCAGCGGCGTCATCGCTGGCGCCCTTATGTGGCTCGGCTTCGTCGCCACGACGTTGGCGGTCAACCACACTTTCCAAGGCGCCAAGCCGATTCTGACGTTGCTCGATGGCGGCCATTGGCTCGGCGTCCTGCTGGTGCAGGGCGCCGTAATCGGTTGGCTCGGGGCCTAGATGCTCCCCGATTGCACGAAGGGCCAAATTGCCGTCGCTGTCCGAAGCCTCCATAATCTCGGCAAAACAGAAAGTTTAGGGAGGAAGTCGAACGATGTCGCACAAGCTCCATCCGGTAACCCCGGAATGGGCCGCTCGCGCCTGGATCGACAAGAGGGCGTACCGCAGCCTCTATGACCGCTCGATTAGCGACCCAAACGGGTTTTGGGGCGAGGTCGGTCGGCGCATCGATTGGGTCAAGCCCTACACGCGCGTCAAGAACACCTTGTTTGACCCACACAACGTCTCGATCAAGTGGTTCGAGGACGGAACCCTCAACGTCAGCGCCAACTGCATCGACCGCCATCTGGCGACGCGCGGCGACCAGGTTGCCATCATCTGGGAGAGCGACGATCCCTCGCGCGACGAGACGATCACGTATCGCCAATTGCACGAGCGCGTCTCCCGCTTCGCTAACGTCTTGAAGGCGCACGGGGTCAAGAAGGGCGACCGCGTCACGATCTACCTGCCGATGATTCCCGAAGCCGCCTACGCCATGCTCGCCTGCGCGCGCGTCGGCGCGGTGCATTCCGTCGTGTTCGGCGGCTTCTCGCCCGACAGCCTGGCAGGGCGCATCGAGGACGCTCAGTCGGCGTTCATCGTCACCGCGGACGAGGGCGTGCGCGGCGGCAAGCACGTGCCGCTCAAGAAGAACGTGGACGAAGCGTTGAAGAAGGTCGCCAAGGGCGGCGAGAAGGTGCTGGTCGTACGCCGTACCGGCAATCCCGTGCCGTGGGAGCCGGGCCGCGACCTGTGGCTGCACGATGAGCAGGCGAAGGTGTCAGCAGATTGCCCGCCGGTCGAGATGGCGGCCGAGGACCCACTGTTCATCCTCTACACCTCGGGCTCGACGGGAAAGCCCAAGGGCGTGCTGCACACGTCCGGCGGCTATCTCGTGTTCGCCTCGGTCACGCACCAGTACGTGTTCGACTACCACGACGGCGACATCTACTGGTGCACCGCCGACGTCGGCTGGGTCACCGGGCACAGCTACATCCTCTATGGGCCGCTCGCCAACGGCGCAACGACGCTGATGTTCGAGGGCGTGCCGAACTACCCGACGATGTCGCGCTTCTGGGAGGTCGTCGACAAGTGGAAGGTAAACATCTTCTACACCGCGCCAACGGCGATCCGCGCGCTCATGGGCGCGGGCGACGCCTTCGTGAAGCGCGCGAGCCGCTCTTCCCTGCGCCTGCTCGGCAGCGTCGGCGAGCCGATCAACCCGGAAGCGTGGGAGTGGTATTTCCACGTCGTTGGCGAGGGGCGTTGCCCGGTCGTCGACACCTGGTGGCAGACCGAGACGGGCGGCATCCTCATCACCCCGCTGCCCGGAGCCACGGATTTGAAACCCGGTTCGGCGACCAACCCGTTCTTCGGCGTCGATCCGGCGCTGGTCGATGAGAAGGGCGGTCCGCTGGCGGGTGCGGCGGCCGGCAACCTCATCATCCGCGATAGCTGGCCCGGGCAGGCGCGCACCATCTTCGGCGACCACGAGCGCTTCGTGCAGACGTATTTCTCCACCTACCCCGGCAGCTATTTCACCGGCGACGGCTGCCGTCGCGACGAGGACGGCTACTACTGGATCACCGGTCGCGTCGACGACGTGATCAACGTCTCGGGCCATCGGCTCGGCACCGCCGAGGTCGAAAGCGCGCTCGTCTCGCATCCGAAGGTCGCGGAGGCTGCCGTCGTCGGCTACCCGCACGATCTCAAAGGCCAGGGCATCTACTGCTACGTCACGCTCATCACCGGCGAGGAATGGAGCGAGGCGCTGCACAAGGAGCTGATCGCCCATGTGCGCAAGGAGATCGGACCGATCGCCTCGCCCGACCTCATGCAGTTTGCGCCGGGCCTGCCCAAGACGCGCTCAGGCAAGATCATGCGGCGCATTCTACGCAAGATTGCGGAGGATGATTTTGCGAGCCTGGGCGATACCTCGACGCTCGCCGATCCGGCCGTCGTCGACGACCTCATCAATAACCGACAAAACCGCAGGGTCGGTTGAGGACGTCGCGACACTCGCCCATCCGCGCGGAGGGTTAGGTCCGCGCGGAGGCATGTAGCAGGGCCAATCTAATGCTGCGGTTTTTCGGTCGCCTGCGGCATGGGCTTGGCCTCGACCTCTTTGAGCGTCAGCACGACACCATCCGGCTTGACCTCCTGAACCTGATCGGAGGTGATGCGGTAGCGTGTGGCGCCCATGCCGAGGAACGTGCCGGTATCGACATAGATGTCGGTGACCTTGTCGTCGGGATCGCGCTTGATCTCGATGATCTCGCCGATCTTCTTGTTGTCACTGCTGTAGACCGGTTTGCCGATCCAGTTGCCTATCTTGTCTGCCCTGACGATGAAGGTGGTCGGGCCCGATGTTGACCTCGGGGCCTCGACGGCGGCTGGCGGCACCGTGGCGACGGTTTGCGCCGGGTTGCGGCCGAGCAGGTACCAGGCCAAGGCACCGATTGCGAGCACTCCGAGCACCGGCACGACCCAGTTCCATTGCGGCGATTGATCGGCCGGCGCGCGCCAGGCGGGATCTTTGACCGTCTGGCTTGCCGTGCGATCGAGGATCCCGGCGCTGCTGAGATAATCGGCAAAGCCCGGCGGCAGAGCGCGGGCAATGTTGCCTTTTTGCGATTGAAGCACCTGACTCAGGCCTTGGGCGTCGAGTCCGTTTGCACGCTGCTGTTGCCCCAGCACACCCATCACCATCGGACCGAGCAGCCCCATGAGGCTTTTCGATCCACCCTCGCCGAGACCGGCGTACTTACCCACGGCGCCAGCGAGCGCGGATACGGTGCTGCCTCCCAAGAGCGACGAGAGAGAGCTGAGACCGCTATCCATCAGGCCTTTCGCACCGGGTGCGCCGATGACGTTGGCGACGCTTGTGAGGATATCGGTCGGCTGCTGTGCGACGGCGTCGCCGAGCTTTGCCGCGCCTCCCGGCTTTGCAACAAGGGAGGTGAACGCCGTAAGAAGCGCAGGCACGGTTGCGGCCACGGCTTTTTCCAAGGCCGCTTGGTCGATGCCAAACGCGGACGCGATACGGGACAGCAGTTGAGGTGTGAGGATCTTGGTAACGCTGGCGACCAGATTTGTCGGCATGAGACTCTCCCTTTCAGGCAGTCCCCCGATTTCCAGAATAGTTGTCCTTGCTTTGGAGCCGGTCCCTCGGCCGACCGCAGCCGCATATGCGCACTAACTCGAGCGCGCAAACTCTAGTCCGCGATCGTTGCGCCGCTTCTGCCTTACGCAAGCCGTGGTTAACAGGCTGTTGGCGCCAATATTCGGAGTTGCGTTGCAAGCCTCGGCGATACCCCGGTTCTCAATTGTTGAGCAGGGGCTCGTAGCGCTTGTCGGTCAGCGTCTTGAGAAAGGCGACGATCGCATCGATGCGCTTGTCATCGAGGGCCTTTCTCGACTTGAGCTCCTTCAACGAAATGTTTTCCGGCACCTCCGGCGTATCCCAGGGCGCCTTGGTCTCCGGGTTGACCTGCCGCCGCGGATCCTTGTTGTTGTACTTGTCATAGAAGAGCACGACCGTGCGCAGGTCGCTGAAGACGCCATTGTGCATGTAGGGCCCGGTGACGGCCACGTTGCGCAGCGTCGGTACCTTGAACTTGCCGTCGAAGGCTTTGTCCGTAACCGCGGGATTGGCAATCAGGCCGTGATCGATGCGGCCGGTCTCGCTGCCGTTGGCGGTGCGCACCGCGCGATTAATGGGCGTCCCGATGTTGTGATACTGGTAGTTCGTGAAAGGCTCCTTCTCCGAGCCGCCAAACGAATTGAGCTTGTGGCATTGGCTGCAGCTCGCGAACTTGTCGGAGAAAAAGAGGACGCGGCCCAGCTCCTCCTGGTCGGTCAGCTTGGCTTCGCCCCGCAGATAGCGGTCGTATTTCGAATCGAACGGCGAGAATTCAGGCGTGCGCTCGAAGGCCGCGACGGCCTTCTCCATCGCCGCGTATCCCTTTTCGCTGTCGTCGAGAACGTTGCTGCCGAACAGCGCGTTGAACGCGGTGACGTACTCCGGCTTCTCCTTCAGGCGGGCAACCACGCTCGCCTTATCGGGCATTCCCATCTCGATGGGGTTGAGTGGCGGTCCGCCAGCTTGCTCCTCGAGCGTCTTTGCCCGGCCGTCAAGGAAGAGGCCGCCCACAGGCTTGCCGCTGGCATCGATGTGGAATTCGGGCGCGAGGCTCGCGTAGGCGGGCGAGGGTGCATTGCGGTCGCCGAGCGACTTGCCGTTATCGCCCAGAGACACCGCGCCGCCGACACCTTCCATCACACGCGGGTCGGTGAATGCCACGTTCGGAGAATGGCAGCTCACGCACGCCTGCGAACGGTTCTTCGACAGACGAGGATCGAAGAACAACGCGCGGCCAAGCTCTGCGGGGGTGTCGAGCGAGTCGGCGGCGGCCATGGCACGCGATGTCTCATTGCCTCCGGTGATGGCGGCCGCAACGGCAATCGCTGCGACCGGAAGCAATGCAATGAAAGCAGCGCGCACACCTGCAGTGCGCGGGAATAGAGCGGGTCTCATTCCGTATTGCCCCGGACCCCTGCGATGCAATCTTAGCGCCGCACGGACGGCGCGGTGGCTCGGATCATGAACGGAAGTCGCCTCCTGCGCCATGGACAAGTCAGCGCGGACACCTTCCGTTCGCGGGCTTCAATGCTCGCACGCGGCTGCAAATCGAGCCGATTGCGACCGTCGCCAAACTGTTGGTTGGCCCCGATTGCTGGGAACCCAAACTGCGCGAATCGGATACTGCCTCGTCTATCCTGAGGCGCGGGGAGGGGCTTGCCGCTTTGAGCAGGGGTCGCGCAACGCGGCTGGGACGGTTTGAAGCCGCCGCTGTGCTCTTGCTTGCAGCGACGACGTCCGCTGGCGCCGTCGATCCCGGAGACTGCTGTGCCGACCTCGAGGCGCGCATCGCCGAGCTCGAGGCAACCACCGCGCGCAAGGGCAACCGCAAAGTCTCCCTAGTGATCTCCGGCACGATCAACCAGTCCGCTCTCACTTGGTATGATGGCAAGGCGAGCAACGTCTATACCGTCACCAACGACAACGACCGCTCGCGATTCAGCTTCGTCAGCAAATTCGAGCCGAGCGCAGACTGGCAGTTCGGCTATCACCTCGAGATCGGTATCAAGGCGGCGAACTCGCTGCGGGTCAATCAGCTGAGCCCGCAAGGCGTCGACAACCGGGGAGATTTCGGCGCCGACATCCGCGATAACTTCTTGTACCTGCTCGGCAAGCGGTTCGGCGCGTTGATCATCGGCACGACCTTCGCGGCTACCGACCGCATCGCGGATTCAAACGTCACCCAGACCAACGCCTCCGCCAAGTACTCGGAAATCCAGGACGCCGGCTTCGGGATGTTCCTGCGCTCTTCCCGCAGCGGACAGTTGACGAGGAGCGATCTCACCTGGCGCCGCTTGATCGCCGCGGGCGGCGACCAACCGAGCGAAAGCCAGCGTGGCTTCGAGCTCATCAAGTATGCAACGCCCAAATGGAACGGCTGGAACGCGATTGGAACGTGGGTTGCCGATGATTTCTGGGACGTGGCGACCCGGTATGACGGCACAGTCGGGCGCTTCAATGTCTCTGCCGGCATCGGTTACACGCAACTCCTGCCGGGCGCGCGCTCGCGCGTCATTTGCGCGGGAGCCAATGTGTTGGTCGACAACGGCGACGACACCTCCTGCCGGCAGCTGAGCGGCTCCATCAGCGTGCTCGACAAGCCAACAGGTCTCTTCGTGAACTTCGGCTCAGGCCTCAACCTCAACGGCCTCATCAAGGACACGCTGCGCTACCAGGGAACGGGCGTCGGGGATCAGCACACTTTCGCCTCGGGCCAGATCGGGATCGAGCGCCGGTTCAACGATCTCGGCAAGACGACGATCTATGGCGAGCAGTTCGTCTACGACGGCGGGGCGGCAACGGCGGCGTTCGTTGGGCCGGCCGATTCGCTCAACCCGACGGGAGCCGGCAACTGGGCCGTTTGGAGCTCCCGCGCCAACGTGTGGGGCGGCGGCATCGCGCAGGGCATCGATGCTGCCGCCATGATCCTCTATCTGTACTACCGGCATGCGAGTGGAGAGCTCAATTTGCGCCAGCTCAACGGTTTCACCGCCACGGGGCCGATCGCCAACGCTCCCATCGACGATCTAGACCTCTTGATGAGTGGCGCCGTCATCCGGTTCTGACGCTACTTGCAGCGCTCGAATACGCCGCGATCGAGGTGCAGGTGGTTCCAGTGCGCAGCGTTGAACTCGGGCCCGATGGCGACGCGGAAATATTTGCAGGCACGCATATGCGCCGCGCGCAGGAAGGCGGCCTCGGTCCCGTTGCCCTTGTAATCCTTGGCGACTGTGATGACGCGCCCGTCCGCCAGCTTGAAGCCGGAAATGTCGATGGCGTTGGCGAGCGCATGCTGGCTGCGCAGGTTCGTCCATTTGCTGTTGCCGATCATGTTGCGGCAGGAGTAGGCGCCCATGTCCTCGAGCCCGATCACGCGGACACCGAAGGTCGATAGCGCGAGCGGCTGCACCTCGTGCTCGACCCATAGGGCGAGCGCGGCCGCCGCCTCGCAGGTGAGCTGATCGACGCCGATCTCGGCGCCGCCAACCCCGCTCAAGCGTACCGCGTTGATCCAGCCGCACCCCTCCTTGATACCGCTGTCCGGAATCGGAGTCGCCTTGATATGAGGCTCGCGCAGGACTGCTCTGCACAGCTCCGGGTCGCGCCGCAGCGCGGCAAGGCGGAAGTCGACGAACCAGCTTGGCGCCTCGTCGAGCGAGATCGGAGCGAACGGCGAAAAGCGCTGCGGGACGAGGCCGAGCCAGAACGCGGCGAAGATCGCGGCGAGCAGAAACGCTGCCAGCAGCGCGCGCAGGATCATGCGTCCCGGTCTGCGCATGGAAGGTCCTGAAGGGAATGGCTGCGATTGGCGGGTGCCGCTACTTGCCGGCGAGGGCGGGTGGGTTAATCTTACGGGGGCACTGGGCGCGCGTCACCCGGCATCGTGCGAGGCGATCGGAAATCCGAGACGATGCCGTCCTTCTCCCAGTCGCCGTAGCGCGCGGGATCCGGGCCCTTGCGGCCACCGACCTCGGGTGGTGCGCCGCTCTCTTCGCGCTCGCGCGCTTTGCGCCGCTCCTCGGCCTCCTTGAGCGCGCGCTCGGCGGCCGGCGTCCGGGCTGGTTTCTCGTTCTCTGAAGGCATTCCGGGCGTCCCGCGGGCTCTGGCGCTTGTCGTCAACCTCATCCATATAGCATGTCGTAAACGGCTCCGATTTCAAGGAGTGGGAGGAGACAGATGAACTACGTGCGCACCGCGATGCTGCTCGCCCTGCTGACCGCGATTTTCGTCGCGCTCGGAGGGGCCGTGGGCGGCCAGACCGGCATGGTGATCGCCTTCTTCCTTGCGCTCGCCATGAATCTGTTCAGCCTGTGGAACTCCGACAAGATGGTGTTGCGCATGTACGGCGCGCGGGAGGTCGACGAGCGCTCGGCGCCCGAGTACTACGGCATCGTGCGCGAGCTGGCGCAGCGCGCCGGCCTGCCGATGCCGCGGGTCTTCGTCATGGAGAGCCCGCAGCCGAATGCGTTCGCCACGGGCCGCAGCCCGTCGCACGCCGCGGTGTGCGCCTCGACCGGCTTGCTGCAGGCACTGAGCCGCGAGGAGCTGACCGGCGTCATCGCGCACGAGCTCACGCACGTGAAGAACCACGACACGCTGACGATGACGGTGGCTGCCAGCATCGGCGGGGCCATCTCCATGCTCGCGCAGTACATGCAGTTCGGCTTCCTGTTCGGTGGCAACCGCGACGATCGCAGCGGCGTCGGCATGATCGGCGGGCTGCTCGCGATCCTCGTCGCGCCAATCGCCGCGATGCTGGTGCAGATGGCGATCAGCCGCTCGCGTGAATATGCCGCCGACCGCGGTGGCGCCATCATCTCGGGGCGCCCGCTATGGCTGGCCTCCGCGCTCGCCAAGATCGACAACTACGCCCATCAGATTCCGAATGAGACGGCAGAAGCAGTGCCCGCGACCGCGCCGATGTTCATCATCAATCCGCTCAGCGGCCAGGGGTTCGACAACTGGTTCTCGACGCACCCCAACACCGAGAACCGCATAGCCGCTCTGGAAGAGATGGCGCGGGAGAGTGGTGAGACCGACCGGCCGAGAGCCGCGGTGGCGCCCCCTCCATCGGCCAACGCCGGTCCCTGGGATAGCCCGCGCACGCGCGGGCCGTGGGGCTAGCGCGTGGCGGCCGGGGCGGGACCGAAGACGAAGGGCGGGCATCCAAAGCGCGAGACGGCCACGCCGCCGGCTCCGGCTGGGCTTGCTGCACGTGAAGCCGCCGTACGGCTCATCGCCGCCGTCATGCACAAGCGGCACTCGCTCGATGATGCGCTCGCCAAGGAATTCGCCTCCGACGCGTTGGCCCCGCGCGACCGCGCTCTCGCTCGCCTCATCGCCGGAACCGTGCTGCGCCATGCCGGCGAACTGAAGGCGCTGCTGACGGGCCACCTCGAGAAGCCGCCGCCGGAACCCTCGGGCAAACTCTGGCCGATCCTGCTGGCCGGTGCGGCGCAGCTTCTGTTTCTCGAAACGCCGCCGCACGCCGCTGTCGGCCTCGCCGTGGACCAAGCGCGGCTCGACCCGCGGGCAAAGCGATATGACCGGCTCGTCAATGCGGTGCTGCGGCGCGTTTCACGTGAAGGCACCGCTGCGCTGACGGATCGGGACGCGGCACGCCAGAATATCCCGGCTTGGCTGTTTGACCGCTGGAGCGAGGCCTACGGCGAGGCCGAGGCGCGCCGCATCGCGCTCGCGTCGCTCTGCGAGGCGCCCCTCGACATCAGCGTGAAACGCGACCTGGAGCTATGGGCCGAGCGGTTGGGCGGGACGGCGCTACCGACGGGATCGGTGCGGCTCGCCGCCGGCGGACGCATCGAGGACCTCGCCGGCTATGCGGAGGGTGCATGGTGGGTGCAGGACGCCGCCGCTGCGCTCCCAGCCCGCTTGCTTGGCGACGTCTCGGGTCGCAGTGTTGCTGATCTGTGCGCGGCGCCCGGCGGCAAGACGGCCGAGCTCGCCGCGGCGGGCGCTCACGTGACGGCGGTCGAGCAATCGGCCGGCCGGCTCGCCCGCTTGCGAGCAAACCTCGAGCGGCTGCAGCTTCAGGCCGACCTCGTCGAAGCCGACGTCGCGACCTGGGCTCCTGGCAAGCTGTTCGATGCGGTGCTGCTCGACGCCCCCTGCACGTCGACCGGCACCATCCGCCGCCACCCCGACATTCTGCTCCTGAAGCGGCCCGAGGACGTCGCCGCGCTTGCCGCGCTGCAGTCGCGCCTCCTTGACAACGCCGCGCATCTCGTGAAACCGGGAGGCATGCTCGTCTACTGCACGTGCTCGCTGGAGCCGGAGGAAGGACCCGCGCAGATTGCGCGCCTTCTCTCACGCGCGCCGGAGTTTGCTCGCGTCCCCATTGCGGTGGGCGAATGCGGGATTCCCACCGACTGGCTCACCGCGGACGGGGATTTGCGCACCCTGCCGTTCCATATGCCACACACGCAAAAAGAGCTATCCGGGCTGGACGGATTCTACGCCGCGCGCCTCATCCGCCGCGCGTGATTGTGACGCCCGGGCAACCTGCGCACAGCTCCTCGCGCTGCTCTCCTTGTTTTGCGCGGCGCATGAGGGTAGTCCGAACGATATGCCTGACTGGTGCCACCCATTGCACATGGCGCGTGCGAGCCTCACCGCGGAGGCTGGCCCATGGCGGAAATGACCTTCAGGGACCGCTTGAAGATCGCAGCGCTTTCGGCCGAGCGCTCGCAGCGGTCGGCCATCGCGCAGACGCTCGCGACCTGGCTCCCGGCCTGGTCGGCGGCACCACACCCCGTGGACCGGCTGCTGATTGTGCCGCAGGATCTGCGCACGGCCGATCCGAGCTTCTGGCGCGAGATCGAGCACGGGCAATTCGGGCTCGCCGGAAGCATCGCGTTTCTGCACGGTCGCTCGCCGTTCGACATCGCCCCGCCGACCGCCGCCTGGGAGCGCGAGTTGCACAGCTTCGGCTGGCTGCGCAACCTTGCTGCCGCGACTGACGACGACGAAGCGCGCCGGGGCGCTCGTCTGCTCGCGTCCGAATGGGCGATCCGCTTTGGCGGCAGCAAGGGCGTTGCGGCCGAGCCGGTGGTTGCCGCGCGCAGGCTCATCTCCTGGGTCTCGCACGCGATGCTGCTGCTGGAGGGCGCGGACGCGGCGACCTACGAGGCGATAACAATGAGCCTCGGCCGCCAGATCGCGCTGCTCGCCAACTCGCGCCGTGACGCGCCCGACGGTTACCCACGTCTCCTCACCCTCATCGCGCTGATGTTCGCCGAGCTGTCGGTCGCCGGTCAGAAGCGTAAACTGAAGGATGTGGAGCCCACGCTCGTCGCCGAGCTGCGCCGGCAGATACTTCCCGATGGCGGCCACATGAGCCGCAATCCGGATGTCCTGGTCGAGCTGCTGCTCGATCTGTTGCCGCTCAACCAATGCTTCGCCGCGCGCGACCGCGAGTCGCCGCCCCAGCTCGTCGAGGTGCTGGCGCGCCTGCTGGCGATGCTGCGCTTCCTCCGATTGGGAGACGGCATGCTTGCGCGCTTCAACGGCGTCGGTGCCGCCGCCGCCGCTGGGCTGGGAACGATCGTCGCTTATGGTGACTCCGCTGCAGCGCTGCCGAGCGAGGCGCGGGCTTCGGGCTATGCGCGGCTCGCGCGTGGAACGAGCATCGTTGTCGTCGACGTCGGGTCGCCGCCCGCGCTTGCGGTCGGAGGCGATGCGCAGGCCGGCTGCCTCTCCTTCGAGATGAGTGCCGGCCGGCATCTGCTCTTCGTCAACGGCGGCATGCCGGGCGGTGCGGCTGCCGATTGGAGTCCCGCCGCGCGCGCAACCGCCAACCACAACACGCTGTGTCTTGCTGAGCAGTCCTCCGCCAAGCTCGTGGCGCAGCTGCGCCTGAGGGCCGGCGGGATGGCGCTGCGTCAGCCCGACAACGTCGACTGGCATCTCCAGGGCGTCGACGGGGGCGTCGCGCTGGAAGCGAGCCACGATGGCTACCAGCGCCGCTTTGGGATGCTGCACGGGCGGCACCTGCAGCTCGCGGCGGACGGGATGCGCCTCGAGGGTTGTGACCGTCTGCACAGCGGCAAGCGCAACCTCCGCCTCAAATCGGATATGCCGTTCGCCATCCATTTCCACCTGCACCCCGATGTCTCCTGCCGGATGCAAGCCAACTCGAACGATCCCGAGCTGTCGCTGCCCGGCGGCGAGCGTTGGAGGTTCTCCGCTGACGGCGCCGCGCTTACCGTCGAGGAGAGCACCTATTTCGCCGGCAGCGCCGGGCCGCGCGCGGCGATGCAGATCGTGCTGCGTGGCGCCACTTTCGGCAACAGCGAGATCAAGTGGGCGGTCGAGCGCGTGCTTGAGGAACCGGTTGCATGACGGGCGAGCTAAAAATCAGGCGAGCGCTGCTCTCGGTCTCCGACAAGACGGGTCTCGTCGCGTTCGCGCGAGCACTGCAAGAGATGGGCGTGGAGTTGATCTCGACCGGCGGCACCGCGGCTGCGCTGCGCACCGAAGGGCTGCCGGTGAAGGATGTCGCCGAGCTGACGGGTTTCCCCGAGATGCTCGACGGGCGCGTGAAGACGCTGCACCCGAACGTGCATGGCGGGCTCCTGTTCGTGCGTGGCAGCGCCGAGCACGAGAAGCAGGCCGCGGCGCACGGCATCGCGCCGATCGACCTCTTGGTCGTGAACCTCTACCCCTTCGAGGCGACGGTTGCGAAGGGGGCACCCTTCGAGGAGTGCATCGAGAATATCGATATCGGCGGCCCGGCGCTGATCCGTGCGGCGGCGAAGAACCACGCGGGGGTAACTGTGGTCGTCGAGCCGGCGGACTACGAGCAAGTACTGCAGGAAATGCGCAATAACTCGGGTACAACGCTCAATTCGCGCAAGAAACTCGCCGCAAAGGCTTATGCCCGCACCGCGGCCTACGATGCCGCCATCAGCAACTGGTTTGCGGCGAAACTGGGCGATGAGGCGCCGGAGTGGCGCGCGTTTGCCGGCAAGCGCGCGCAAGCCCTGCGCTATGGCGAGAACCCGCATCAATCGGCGGCATTCTACGTCTCGGGCGATGCGCGTCCCGGTGTGGCTACCGCCGTGCAGCACCAGGGCAAGGAGCTCTCCTACAACAACCTCAACGACACGGATGCGGCCTACGAGCTGGTGGCGGAGCTTGCTGGTGCGCAACCGGCCGTCGCGATCATCAAGCACGCCAACCCCTGCGGGGCGGCGACGGCGCCGACGCTCGAGGAGGCCTACCTCAAGGCACTGCGCTGCGATCCGGTGAGCGCCTTCGGCGGTGTCGTCGCGCTCAGCGGCACCATCGACGCGGCCGCCGCCGAGGAGATCACCAAGATCTTCACCGAGGTCGTGATCGCGCCCGACGCGACGGCGGAGGCGAAAGCTATCTTTGCGGGGAAGAAGAATTTGCGCCTAATCACGGCCGGCGGCCTGCCGGATCCGCGCGCGCCGGGTGTCGTGGTGCGCTCGCTCGCGGGCGGGCTGCTCGTGCAGTCGCGCGACAACGGCTGCATCGGCGCGGCAGATTTGAAGGTCGTGACCAAGCGCGCCCCGACCGAGCGGGAGCTTGCCGACCTGCTGTTTGCCTTCAAGGTGGCGAAGCACGTCAAGTCGAACGCCATCGTCTACGTGAAGGATGGCGCCACGGTAGGCATCGGCGCGGGCCAGATGAGCCGCATCGATTCCGCGCGCATCGCCGCGCTCAAGGCCGCGGACGCCGCCGCCGCAGTGGGCGCCAAGGAACCGCTGGCGCTCGGCTCGGCCGTCGCCTCGGATGCCTTCTTCCCGTTCCCTGACGGCCTGCTCGCCGCAGCCGCGGCAGGCGCGACAGCCGTCATCCAGCCCGGCGGCGCCATGCGCGACGCCGATGTGATCGCGGCGGCCGACGAGAAAGGCCTCGCCATGGTCTTCACCGGCATGCGCCACTTCCGGCACTGACGCCATGCAGGACGCGGCAGCGGTGCGTCTGCGACCGGCGGGACGATCCGACTGGGACCTGATCCGCGGCTGGCTTGCGCGCGACGACATCCAGGACTGGTGGGGACCGCTGTCGGCGACGGAGGCCGAGCTCAACATGGCGCTCGGCTCGGCCCATGCGATCTGCCGCATCATCGAGGCCGGCGCCGAGCCAGTCGGCTACGCGCACGCGGTCGATGCCACGCTGTGGGGTGAATCGCTGCCGCAGGATCTCGAGGCCGGCACCTGGGACCTCGATCTCTTCATCGCGTCGGAGGAGTACCGCGGCCGTGGCGTAGGGCAGACGGCGCTGGCACTCCTCAAGGAGGAGGTGTTCGCCTCGACGCTCGCGGTGGCCGTGTGCGTTTTCCCCTCTGTCCGCAACGAGCGCGCGGTACGCGCCTACGAGAAGGCCGGTTTTCACTGGAAGCGCATCTGGAACGACCCTCATGCGGGGCCGTCCTGGTTCATGGTGGCCGAGCGCCCCAGGCGGTGATTGTGCTCGCGCGGCAAATTCCTTAGGATGGGGGCGAGATCCACGGAGCTGAGGGGATTAGCCAGTGAATACAGTCATCAGGGCGATCATCTTCGTCATCATTCTCGCCGCGATTGTCACCGGCATCATCTATATCTACACGCCGCTTCCGGAGAAGGCGGCAGCGCCCGCTCCGGCGGCCACCACCGCGCCTGCACCCGCGCCTTCCGATGCGATGGCCCCGGCCGCACCTGCTCCGGCGGCAACCGCACCAGCGGCACCGGCACCTAGCGATGCAATGGCGCCCGCGGCGCCGCCGGCTGCCGAGCCCGCGCTGCCCAACGCCGAGCCCGAGCCGAAGGATAGTACGGCTCCTGCCGCGCCGGCAGAGCCTGCTCCGACCGAGCAAGGACCCGCCCCATAAAAGCGAACGGGCCAGGGAGATTTCCCTGGCCCGTTTTGTTTCTGCGGTTCGCTCTCTCGGCTCAGAGTGAATCGGGCGGAGGCGGCTTCACCGGCTTGCCGTCGTTGGGCGTCGCCTTCGAACCCGTATCCTTCGAGCCCATGTCCTTCGTCGCTTCCTTCGCCCTATCGAGCACCTCGGAGATGGCGGACTTTGCCTTGTCGAGCACCTCGCGTGCGGCTTGCGCTGCCTTGTCGAGGATGCGCGTCGCCTCGTTCGCTTTGTCCATAGCCTTGCCGGTTGCGTCCTTGCTTTCGGCAATTGCCTCGTCGGTGTGATCCTTCGCCTTGTCGATCGCCTTGATGACGGCCTGCTTGGCGGCCTCTATGGCTGCGGTCGCGGCGTCCTTGGCCTGGTCGATTGCCTCGTTGGCGGACTTGTGCGCTGGCGGCTCCTCGACCGGTTCGTCAGCCTTGGGCGGGGACGGCTTTTCCTGCGCGAGCGCCGCCAGCGGAAGCAGCAGCGCTGCCGCTGCCAGCACCGGAAGAATGCGTTTCATATGACCTCCCTTGGTCGCTTGCTCGTGTAGCTTTGCTCGCCTCATCCCCAATAAGTGGGGATGTCGTGCCGGCCGCACTAGCCCTCTTTCGGCGGCGAGCGGACCGGCAGCATCAGGGCGATGCCGGTGATTAGGAACAAGGCGATCGCCGACATGCCGACGCGCTGGCTGTGGGTGACCGCGGTCAGCGTCGCCACAAGCAATGGCGCGAAGAATGCCGTCACCTTGCCGGAAAAGGCGAACAGCCCGAAGAATTGGGTAATTTTCTCTTGCGGCGCCAGCCGCGCGAGCAGCGACCGACTCGATGCCTGTACCGGCGCTGAGACGAGGCCGACCACCATCGCGAAGGCGAGGAACGCCTGCTCTCCGGGCGAGGAAAACGGCGCCGAGCCCGGCGCCTTAGGCTCGACGGGGACAACGAAGAGGATGTGCGTCGCGTCGATCGACAGGATGCCGAGGGCTGCAAACAACAGGATGACGAGCGCGCTGAGGATGACGAACTTGGCGCTGAAGCGGTCGTCGAGCACGCCGCCGATCAGGGCACCGAAGGCGCCGATCAGCGTCAGGATGATGCCGAACAGCCCGAGCTCCAGCACGCCCCAGCCAAACACCGCCGCGCCGTAGATGCCGCCGAAGGTGAAGATGGCGGTGAGGCCATCGGTGAAGATCATGCGCGCGATGAGGAACAGCAAAAGATCGCGGTGCTCGGGCAGCGTGCGCACTGTGTCCCACAGCTCCGCCGTCGCCGGGCGCCCGTCGTGCCGATGCGGCTGGCTTTCGTCCGGCACGAACAGGAAGAACGGGATCATGAAGAAGAGGTACCAGGCAGCCGACAGCGGCCCCACGAGGCGATCGCCTTCGCGCGCGGCGATGTCGAGCGGGATCAGCGGCTGCAGGCCGAGCAGCGTCTTTCCCGTCTCGGGCGAGGGCACAACGAGACCGGCAACGAGCGCGAGGCTAACGAGGCCGCCGAAATAACCGCACGCCCAACCCGCGCCGGAGAGGCGCCCGAGCTCGTTGCGCGGCACCAGTCCGGGCATGATGGCGTTGGTAAACACGGCGGTGAACTCAGCTGCGGCCGTCGCGCATACGAAGGCGAAGAGGACCAGCAGGATCGTCTGCATGGAGGCGGCCGGCGTCGCCACCCACAGCGTCGCCATGGCGGCGGCGAGAATGACCGAGAACAGCGCGATCCATGGCTTCCTTTGGCCGCGCCCGTCGGCGAACGCGCCGAGGAAGGGACTGCCGATGGCGACGACGATGCCGGCAACGGCTGCGCCGTAGCCCCACAGGGCTTGCCCGCGCGGGCCGTCGCCGACCACCACGTTGGCGAAGTACGGGGCGAACAGGAAGGTCAGGATCAGGGTGTAGAAGGGCTGGGCCGACCAATCGAACAGCATCCACGAGATGCGGGCGATCAGCGGCGCGCGCGTCACGGTGTGATGAGCGGACGTGGCAATCGTCAAGGTCGTTCCCCCCGGCAAGCCCCGGTCAGCCCCCAGCAAGCCCCGAGGCCCGAGGACATAGCACGAAAAGATGGCGCCGCCGCAAAGCCCTCGGCGCGGGGCTACGGCAGCACGATCAGATGATCGGGAAGCTCGTTGACGTTGCGCGTGTCGGGCGGGAAATGGCGGGCGAGATGCGTCCCGACCGCCCCGATGGCCGCCACCAGCCCGTCGGCCGGCTTGCCGCCGGCACAGGCGGCGGCGAGTTCGTCGACGATCGATTTCCACGTCCCCTGGGGCACCCGCGTGTCGATGGCGGTGTCGGCGAGGATCTCCGCGTAGCGCTCTGCGACCGAAACGAAGATGAGCACGCCCGTATGCCCCGTCGTGGTGTGGAGGTTCTGGGCGATGAACTGCTCCACCGCGCGGCGGTGCGCGTGAAGCCTCTTGATGTGCGCCGGCACGAATGCGGCGCGCATCGCGTGCGGCAGCAGCAGCGCCGTGAGGACGAGAAACAGCGCAAGCTGCGCGAGATAGATCGTCTCGACGTCGAGCTTGGTGAAGAAGATCAGCGGCCAGGGCAGGAGCAGGCTCACGAGCGCTCCGATCAGCGGGGGAATGTAGAGGTAAGTGTCGCTGCGCGCGGCGACGACGACGACGATCTCGCCCGAGGTCTTGCGCTCGGCCTGCGTGATCGCGTCGGAGACGCGGCGCTCCTCGTCGCCGGAGAATAAACTCATTTCAACCTCTCCCGCCCCGATCCTTACCAGCTTCCCGACGAGCCGCCGCCGCCGAAATCGCCGCCTCCGCCCGACCATCCGCCTCCGCCGCCATCGCCGCCGCTCGACCAGCCACCGCCCCAGCCGCCGGAGCTGCCGGGGATGATGATGGTACGGCCGGCTCGTCGCCCGCCGGCAACGCCGGCTTGTTGCGCGGTCTGCGCGGAGCGAAATACGGCATAGAGGATGTAGAGCACGACGCAGATCCAGAAGATCAGCAGAACGACCTGCATAGTATCGGGGCTGTCGCCGCGGCGCGCGCCCTGTGCGCGCTCCTTGACGGCTTCCGCGTCACCGAGAAGCACATCCTTGATGTCGCGCACGCCGGCCTTGATGCCAGCCGCGAAGTCGCCCTTGCGGAACTCCGGAACGATCGCGTGGTTGATGATGATGCTCGACAATGCGTCGGTGAGGATCGGCTCGAGCCTTCGCCCGACCTCGATGCGCACCTTGTGCTCGCTCGGCACCACGATGAGCAGGACGCCATTGTCCTTGCCCTTCTGGCCGATGCCCCAGGCGCGGCCGAGCTGATAGCCGTAGTCCTCGATGGCATAGCCCTGCAGCGATTTCAGCGTCACGACGGCGAGCTGGTCGGTCGACGTCCCCTCGAGCGCGGCAAGCTCCCCGGTGAGAGCGGCGCGGTCCTCCGGCGTCAGCAGCCCGGCCTCGTCGACGACGCGCCCCGTGAGCGGCGGAAACGTCGGTCCGGCATAGGCTGCTGCAGCCATCGCAATCGCCATCGCCGACAGGGCGAGGCAGGCGAGGGCGCGGGATAAGCGCCGGGACGGGGAAGCGCTCCCAGGCATATTTGCGGCCCTCGAGGCAGCCCTACTTCGGCTTGGTGAAATCGACCTTGGGCGCCTTCATCTCCTCAGCCGCGATGTCGAACGTCGCCATCTCCTTCGACGCCGGATACATGACGGTGCGCCAGATGCGACCGGGGAAGGTCGTGATCTCGGTATTGTAGGCGCGCACCGAGCTGATGTAGTCGCGCCGGGCGACGGCGATGCGGTTCTCGGTGCCCTCGATCTGGCTCTGCAGCGTGAGGAAGTTCTGCCCCGACTTGATGTCGGGATAGCGCTCCACGACGGCGAGCAATTTCCCGAGCGCGCCGCCGAGCTGGCTCTGCGCTTCCTGGAATTTCTGCATCGCCTCGGGGTTGGTCAGGATGTCGGGCGGAATATTCGCCTGCACCTGCGTGGCCTTGGCCCGCGCCTCGACCACGTCGGTCAGCACCGTGCGCTCCTGGTCGGCGAAGCCTTTGACGGTCTCGACGAGGTTGGGGATCAGGTCGGCGCGCCGCTTGTACTGGTTCAAGACCTCCGACCACGCCGCCTTGGCGTTCTGCTCGTAGGTCGGGATCGTGTTGATGCCGCAGCCCGCGAGCGTCAGACAGATCGCAACAAGCGGGATCAGAGTGAATGCGGCCGAGGGGCGGGCGGAGCGAAGCGCCGGCGCGTAACCCATGGCGGAAGAGCCTCCCAAGAGCAACTCGTCTCATTTATGGGCAGTTGATGTATTGAGACTTCATGGCGCGCGCAAGGTCGCGTCGCAACCTGGCGTTTCCGCACCCATTTACAGCGTTCCGTTCTGGCACGCTTCGCCGCGGGGCTCCCTCGTTGCCGCCGATCCAATGACTGCCATATTCTCAGGGCATTGAAAGGCGGGGCGCTTTTGAGCGCCTCGAGGGGACGTGCGAGGACGAGAGGGGCAAGTCCGGACATCATGCAGAACTCTATTGCGGTGATGAACACCAAGGGCGGTGTTGGCAAGTCGACGATCGTGCTGGCCCTGGCGGAGACCCTGTCGGCCTACCACGGCAAGAACGTGCTCGTGATCGACTCGGATGCGCAGGCGAGCGTCTCCAGCATGCTGATGACGGTGTCGAGCCTCTACAAGCTGCAGAGCGACGGCGCGACCATCGTCGACTACCTGCACGCGACCGTCCTCAAGGGCGAGACGGCCGAGTGGCCTAAGTTCATCGTGCGCAACGTCTCCGACGTGGACGACGCGCGCACCGTCTATCTGCTGCCGAGCGACATGCAGCTCACGCTTCTGGAGCGCGAGGTCTCGAAGGAGAGCCTGCACGCGCGCCTGCGCACCGTCATCGCGGAGCTGCTTGCCGCGGTGCGCAAGGTGTTCGACGTGGTGATCATCGATTGCCCGCCGGGGCTCTCCATCCTCACCGAGAGCTGGCTGCGCGAGGCCGACTTCCACGTCTCGCCCACCAAGGCCGACTACGTATCGGTGTGCGGGCTCGAGGTGTTTCGCCGCTTCAAGAGCTTGAACCCGGAGATGGGCTTTGCCGAGAATCTCGGCGTCATCATCAACATGAAGGACCTGAACTCGCCGTCCGACCAGGAATACCATCGCTGGCTGGAGGAAAACGTCGAGAACAACTGCTTCAAGCAGGCGGTGCCGCGCATGTCGGCGCTTCAGGATGCGGCGAACTTCCAGACCTTCAACCGCAGCTACATGGCGAAGTATCCGGGCGCTGCCGGCGTCGCCACGCGTGGGCTGACCGAGGAGCTGCTCGTGCGGCTCGAGGCCACAAATAGATCTGCGGCTCCAGCTTCCGCGGCGAGCCCTGCCGCCGCGATGGCGTGAGCGCGGCTCAGCGTCGCGCGATGAAGTCGTCGATCCTGGAAGAAATTGGAGCGGGCGAACGGATTTGAACCGTCGACCCTCACGTTGGCAACGTGATGCTCTACCCCTGAGCTACGCCCGCATCCTTGGGTATGGCGCCGGCAACACGGCGCGGACCCGCCTTATGGCGCAACTGTCTGCCCATTGCAAGGCGGCCAGCTAGCCCTTTTCGCCGGTCCCGGCCTTGAAGTAGCTCTTCAAGGTGCACTGGGAGAAGCCGCCGTCCGAGAACAGCTTCTTGACCTCCTTCTGCGCCGAGTCCCGGTCCGCGCCCACGGCCGCGGCGCAGCCCGACTTCGGCTCCTCGCAGCACATGATGGCGAACATCTGGTCCATGCCGTCGGTACTGGCGGGCGTCTCGGCGCAGGTCGAGGACACCTGCTTGCAGGCGAGCGTCGCGAGCTTCTTTGCCTGCTCCTTGCTCGTCGCCCAGACGACGGTCGAGGAGTTCTCGAGGTTCGGTGTGATCGCCGCCCACCGCTCCTGCGCGTTCGCGTGCCCGCAGAGGATGAGGAGCAGCACCGTGGCGGCCAGATAGATTTTCGCGGGCATGGGGTCTCCTGCTGTGATGCCGGCTGCAATGCTAGCGCCGCGGCCACGCGCCAGCAAGCACGCCTGCGGGGAGGGAAGGCCCCCGGTGGGAGGGACCGTCGGGTTGGCGATGAAGCGGTAAGCGGCTAGATATGGCCTCCCCTTTCCATGGCTTAACCAATGCCAGCGACCCGCCCCGCAACCCGCCAAGACCTGTTCCGCCGCCTCGCCGACCTGCAAATTGTGACGCACACGGTCGAGCACGAGCCGTTGTTTACGGTAGCGGAGAGCAGCAAACTCGAGCGGGAGCTTCCCGGCGCCCATACCAAGAACCTCTTCCTCAAGGACGAGGGCGGGGAGCTGTTCCTTGTCGTCGCCGCGAGCACCACGCGAGTCGACCTCAAGGCGCTGGCGCGGACATTGGGCGCGGGCCGTTTCAGCTTCGGCAAGCCGGAGCTTCTGATGCAGGCGCTGGGAGTGCCGCCAGGCTCGGTCACCGCCTTCGCCCTCATCAACGATCCGGAGCGGCGCGTGCGCCTCGTCGTTGACGCCGAGCTCATGCACCACGACAGCATCAACTGCCATCCACTGGAGAATACTGCGACGACCAACATCGCCCGCGACAACCTCCTGCGGTTCGTCCGCGCCTGCGGGCATGAGCCTAGGATCGTTTCGCTTGGCCCGGCCAGGGCGGCCGCTGGCGGCTCCTGAGGCCCCCGGCGGCGGGGATCCTTACGCGTGACGCGGCCCACGAAATCGAAAGCTCCCGCGGGTCAATGACTTGCAGTTCGCTGTTCGCGTCCCGATGTGCGCGTTCTAGACTCCGGTCGCGTCGCTGCGGCGCTCGCGACTTTGGTATTCCCGGGGTTTGTGCGCTAAGGATTTGGCCGCAGCTGCCGCAAGGAGACGAAGATGGATTTGGGCGTGTTGAAGGGTTCGGCGGGAAGCGTGAACGACGCCGAGCTCATCAAGGATACGACCACCGCAGGCTTCGTGAAGGACGTCATCGAGGCGTCGCGCAGCGTTCCCGTGATCGTCGACTTTTGGGCCGCGTGGTGCGGGCCCTGCAAGCAACTGACGCCGCTGCTCGAGAAGATCGTCAAGAGCTACGGCGGTAAAGTCCGCCTCGTGAAGCTCAACGTCGACGAGCATCCCGCCATCGCGGGACAGCTCCGCATCCAGTCGCTGCCCACGGTCTATGCCTTTCGCGACGGACGCCCGCTCGACGGGTTCGTCGGCGGCCAGCCCGAGAGCACCATCCGGGCCTTCATCGACCGCATCGTCGGGGAGGAGCAGCAGGCCGATCTCGCGACCGTGCTGGCGAGCGCCGAGCAGGCTTTGGAGGAAGGCGACGTGCAGTTGGCGGCCGAGATCTTCGCGACCGTGCTGCAGGAGGATAAGCAGAACCCGGCCGCACTCGCCGGCCTCGCGCGCTGCTACCTGCAGACGGGCGACGTCGCCCGCGCCGAGCAGACGATTGCGCTCGTGCCGCCCGATCAGAAGAACGTTGCCGCCGTCGAGCGCGTCAAGGCTGCGCTCGACCTTGCACGCAAGGCCAACCAGACCGACAATCGCGACGCGCTCCTCTCGCGGCTCGCCGCCAATCCCGCCGACCTTCAGGCGCGCTTCGATCTCGCCGTGGCGTCCGCCGCTCGCGGCGAGAAGGAAACGGCGGTTGAGCACTTGCTCGACCTCGTGCGTCGCGACCGCAATTGGAACGAGCAGGCGGCGAGGAAGCAGCTCGTGCAGCTGTTCGATGCCTGGGGACCCAAAGACCGGGCGACCATCGACGGGCGGCGCCGGCTGTCGTCGCTATTGTTCTCATAACGGACCAACGAGCCCGAGAAGGTAGAGGCCTTGTCACCCATCGATCGCTACCGGCGCCCTGCCGATCTGACACCGCGCATCCCTGTCTTTCCCTTGCGCGGCGCGATCCTGCTGCCGCGGGCGACACTGCCGCTCAATGTGTTCGAGCCGCGCTACCTAGAGATGCTGGACGACGTCATGTCGGGCGATCGCCTGATCGGCATCATTCAGCCGGCCGCCGGTGCGAGTTCCGATGACGAGGAGAGCCCGCTCGCCGACTCCGTCGGCTTGCGTCGCGTCGGCTGCGTCGGCCGCGTCACCAACTATCAGGAGGTCGACCACGCCCGCGTCCTGATCACGCTCACCGGCATCACGCGCTACGAGATCCTCGACGAGGCGGTGACCGACCTGCCCTACCGCGTGGCGTCCGTCAGCTACGACCGCTTCGCCTCCGACCTCAACGAGGGGCTCGGCGAGGACCAGGTCGATCGCAGCAATCTATTGCGCGTGCTGCGGTCCTATCTCGACGCCAACAAGCTGGAGGCCGACTGGGCAGCGATCCAGCGCGCTTCGAGCGAGTTCCTCATCAACGCGCTCTGCGTCATGTGCCCCTACGGGCCGGAAGAGAAGCAAGCACTGCTCGAGGCCGACGATTTGAAGCGCCGCGCCGACGTGCTCGTCGCGCTTGCCGAAATGGAGCTAGCCTCCAGCGGCGGCAACGGCAATACGCTGCAGTAGCGCAGCAGGAGATGACGTCATGAGCGAGCCGCAGGAGAAGGACGCAGCGCCCGCCCGCGTCGACCCAAAGCTGCTTGAGATTCTCGTCTGCCCGCTGACGAAAACGACGCTGCAATATGACGCCGCCGCGCAGGAGCTGATCAGCCGCGCGGCGGGTCTCGCCTATCCGATCCGCAACGGCGTGCCGCTCATGACGGTCGAATCCGCGCGGCGCCTCGACGACGCTCCGGCGGTAAATGAGCGCGGTCAGCGTTAACCACGCCCCTTCAGCGTTTCGCAACGCCCCTATGATTGGTTCGCAGCGCCGGTTTCAGGTCCAGCGTTGCAGGCAGGCGTGAGCGAAAAGTCGTACCATTCCACGGCCCCGAACGAGACGGCTGCAATCCTCGCTACGGAGGGTGCAGAAACACCGTCTGCGCCGCCGCACGCCTATGCGCGCACGGTGCAAGCATTCCTGCACGATCGCCTCGGCCTGAAGCCACTGCGCGGGCCCTTTCCCGCACGCGTAGCCATGGCCGCGTCTCTGCTGGCCTTCCTTACCGCGATCGTTATGACGCAGGGAGGGCCCGCCGCGGTGCTCCCATTCGCCGTCGTCGGCATCGCGCTCGGGCTCTTCTCCATTCATCTCTCGGTGCTGACACGCGCGGCCGAGCAAACCGAGGCCGAGCAGGCGGGCGTCAACGACATCTCGGCGCGGCTCGAGCGGCGCCTTGAGCACCTCCAGGACCTGCAGTGGGAGCTGAAGGACAACGAGTCGCGCTACCGCGGGCTGCTCGACACGCAGGAAGACATGATCCTGCGCCGCGACGACGTCGGCCGGCTGACGTTCGCGAACAAGGCCTTCCTCGGCAAGTTCGCGCTGGCGGCGGACGACGTGCTCGGCAAGCCGTTCAGGCTCGATGTTCTCGAAGGCGACGGACCCGAGCCGCTCGCCACGACCGACGAGGTGCGCCATCGCCGCTTCACGCAGCAGGTGGCAACGGTGGGCGGACCGCGCTGGATCGAGTGGGAGGAGCAGCTCGTGCCGGCCTCCGACGGCTCGAGCCTCGAGGTGCAGAGCGTGGGCCGCGACGTCACGGTGCAAAGGCAGGCGGAAACGCAGCTCGCAGAGGCGCGCGATCAGGCGGAGGCGGCCAACCGCGCCAAATCGCGCTTTCTCGCCGCCATGAGCCACGAGATCCGGACGCCCATGAATGGCATCCTCGGCATGGCGAGCCTGCTGCTCGAGACGCCGCAGACGCCGGAGCAGCAGACCTATGCGCACGCGATCGATCAATCGGCGCGCACCCTGCTTGCGCTCATCGACGAGATCCTCGACTTTTCCAAGATCGAGGCCGGCAAGCTTGAGCTGGCCGAAGCGCCGTTCGCGCTCGAGACGTGCGTGCAGTGTGCAGTCGAGCTGTTGGCGCCCCGGGCGCACGAGAAGGGCCTGGAGATGGCCTGGTCGGTCGATCCGCAGCTCCCCAAGCTCGTCTCCGGCGACGAGGCGCGCGTCCGCCAGATCCTGCTTAACCTGCTTTCGAACGCGGTGAAGTTCACCGACTCCGGAGGCGTCTGCGTCAGCGCGACGGCGAGGCTCGAGCCGGATTCGAGCAACGTGCGCATCGAGATCGCGGTGGAGGACACCGGCATCGGCCTTTCGCCCGACGACATGCAAGGGCTGTTCGCCGAGTTCGAGCAGGCGGACGCCGCCGTACGCCGGCGCAACGGCGGCACCGGGCTGGGGCTCGCCATCTCGATGCAGCTCGCGCACGCCATGGGCGGCGAGATCCGCGTCGTGAGCGCACCGGGCAAAGGGTCCACATTCACGGTCGAAATCCTTTTGAAACGGGTATTGCCGGCCACGCCGGAGGTGTCCGAGCGTGCCGTCGAAGCGGGCCACGTCCTCCTTGCCTTCGACCGGCGGCTGGAACGTCGCGCGCTCAGCTATGCGTTGTCGTGCGCCGGCGTGTTGGCCGCGGAGGCGGATTTCGCCGCCGCCGAGTTCGCGCTCGAGACCGCCGTGCGCAAGGGCGAGCCGTTCGACCGCATCGTCATCGATAGCTCGGAAGGAGCCGCCCCGGCCGGTCGCCTCCTCACCAAGGCCCGCGATCTTCTACCGCACCGCAAAGTGCGCGGCATCGTGCTCGTCAACGTGCTGGCCCGCGCGAGCCTTTCGGAATTCCGCGCCGCCGGCTTCGACGCCTATCTCGTTCGTCCCGTGCGCCCCGCTTCGATGATGATGCAGCTCGGGCTGCAGCAGCCGTTCCACACGCACGAAGCGGGCAACGCGGAGCACGTTGTCGGGCAGCCGTTGCAGTCCACCGCCAACAATGTGCGCCGCCGCGTCCTGCTAGCTGAGGACAACGAGATCAACGCGCTTCTGGCAAAGCGCGTTCTGGAGAAGTGCGGTGTCGACTACGTCGCCGTCACCGACGGCGAGCAGGCGGTCGCGGCCGTGCGCGACGTGTTGGCCGGCTCCGCGCCTGCGCTCGACCTTGTGCTCATGGACATTTTCATGCCGAAGCTCGACGGCATCGAAGCCGCCCGTGCAATCAAGGGATTATATGGCGGCGGAGCCGGCGGCAGCGGGGGCCTGCCGCCAATTGTGGCATTGACGGCCAGCGCATTTGCCGAGGATAAAAAGCGCTATCTCGAAGCCGGGATGGATGACTACTTGGCAAAGCCCTTCGATAAGGCGAGTCTGGAAGCCGTGCTGAAGCGCTGGTTCGGCCGGCGCGCCGGCGGCAATGCCGACGCCGCCTGAGGCGCGTCCGGGCGGGGGCATCCGGGGGGTCATCTAAAGTCTGTCATGGAATCGTGCTATCCGCCGAGGGCCATTGAAAAATATGCCTGACCCCATCGGGCAGATAGCGACATGGCTTGAACCCGAGCGCGGCGAAAAGCCAAGGAGACGAAGCATGAGACTTACGGCCCGGCGCATGGCAACCCGATTGGCGACCAGCCAGAAGTGGCAAGCCGTACCGCTCGGTCTCGTGGCGCTGCGGGCATTGCGCGACGGCCGCGGCGTAGCGTTCCCCGCGCGCAAGCCGGACAAGGTCTACGGCAAGATCGGCAACCTCGAGGTGCGTCTCGCAAACCGTCGCCGCGAGATAAAGCTCGCGCAGCGCCTGCGCTACCAAGTGTTCTACGAGGAGATGTCGGCGGTGCCGAGCTTCAAAGCGGAGCTGCGTCGCCGCGACGAGGATCCGTATGACGCCGTGTGCGATCATCTGCTCGTGGTCGATGACGCGCCTTATGCGCCAACGGACGCCTGGACTGGGCTCAAGCGCCAAAAGGTTGTCGGCACCTACCGCGTGCTGCGCCAGGAGATCGCCGAGAACTCGCTCGGCTTCTACACCCAGAGCGAATACGACATCGCGCCGCTGCTTGCCGCGCGGCCACGCCACCGCTTCATGGAGCTCGGCCGCTCCTGCGTGCTCGAGTCCTATCGCAACAAGCGCACGGTCGAGCTCTTGTGGCATGGCCTGTGGACTTATGTGCGCGAACACAAGATCGACGTGATGATCGGCTGCGCCAGCCTACCCGGCACCGATGCCGCTCAGCACGCGATGGCGTTGAGCTTCCTGCATCACAATGCGCTGGCGCCGCTCGAGTGGCGCGCGCGTGCGCACGATCGGCTGCATGTGCCGATGGACCGGTTGCCGCGCGAGAAGGTCGACGCCAAGCGCGCGTTGAAGTCGCTGCCGCCGCTCATCAAGGGCTACCTGCGCCTCGGGGCCTACGTTGGCGACGGCGCCGTCATCGACCGCCAGTTCGGCACGACCGACGTGCTCATCATCCTGCCCGTCGAGAAGATCGACCCGCGCTACTTCGAGCACTTCGGCGCGCCCGACGAGCTGAAGAGCCGCGTGGCCGTCGACGCTTAAATCCTTCGGCAGGGCTTGGCTTATCGGGGCTTTTCGCTTGTAGCGATCGCCTCGCGGTCACAACTCGTTTTGCGCTCGCGCCTTCTGGAGGCTGCGCCCTTTCGGGGCGGCCTTGCGCACCTTTGCCGCCTCGGCGTTCGCGTTCAGCGAAGCAAGCCTTGCCGCACACTGAAGCGCGGTTCGCTCGATTGAGCTCGCCGGGACAGGCTGGCTGAAGTAGAAGCCCTGCGCCTCGTCGTAGCCGGCGGCACGGACGGCTGCCAGGCTCGCCGCCGTCTCCACGCCCTCGGCCACGGACAGCATGTTGAGCTCGCGCGCCAGGTCGGCGACCGACTTCACGATGGCGATGCAGTCGTGGTGCTCGGGGATGTCGCGCACGAAGCTGCGGTCGATCTTGATCTTCTTGAAGGGGAAGCTGCGCAGGTAGTTGAGCGTGGCAAAGCAGGTTCCGAAATCGTCGAGCGTGATCAGCACACCGAGCTCGTGCAGCTTGCGCAGCACCTCCTGCGTGCGCTCGTGATCGCGCACCAGCACCGACTCGGTGATCTCGAGCTGCAGGCGATGTGGCTCGAGCCCCGTGGCATGGAGGGCGTCCATGACGACCTCGTACACGTCGGAACATTCGATCTGCACAGCCGAAAGATTGACGGCGACCTTGATCGACGACGGCCAGCTCTTGGCATCGGCGCAGGCGCGCATCAGCGCCCATGTGCCCATGCGAACGATGAGACGCGATTCCTCGGCGATCGGGATGAACTCCGACGGCGGGATCATGCCGCGGCTCGGATGCTTCCAGCGCATCAGCGCCTCGAAGCTGGAGACGCGTTCCTCGTGCAGGTCGACGATCGGGTGGTAATGTAGGACGAGCTCGTCGCGGTCGAGCGCGTGCTCGAGCTCGGCCCTCAGCGGGTTGGCGCTCGGCGCTCCGGACGAAGCCGGCGAATAGACAAATTGAATGCCGCGTCCCATCGACTTGGCGCGATAGAGCGCGGTGTCGGCGCTGGCGAAAAGCTGCTCGGGGTCCTGACCGTGCTGCGGGGCGAGCGCGACGCCGATGCTCGCATCCGTGTGCAGCCGGCGGCCGAGCACGTCGTGCGGCCTGCGGATGTTTTGCACGAGCCGCCGCGCGAGGTTGTCGGCCATATCCTCGCGGTCGACGCCGACCTGCAGGATCGCGAACTCGTCTCCGCCGAGACGTCCCACGACGTCGCCGGCGCGCAGGCTGGATTTGAGGCGGCCGGCCACGCTCTTCAGGAGGCCGTCGCCCACCTGGTGCCCGTAGCGGTCGTTCATCTCCTTGAAGTGGTCGAGATCGATCCAGTGCAGGGCAAAGCCTTGGCGCGGGTCGTAGCACTCAAACTGCCGCTCGAGGCACTCGCGGAAGTGATAGCGGTTCGGGATCTCGGTCAGCGTGTCGTGCCGCGCCAGCCACTCGACCCTCTCGTCGCTCCGGCGCTGTGCGGTGATGTCCTCCTGCATGTCGACCCAACCGCCGCCTGCGAGCGGCTGATAGGTCACGCGGATCACACGGCCGTCCTTGAGGTTCTGGATCTCCTCGCGATAGCCCTCCGTCATGAGCTTGGCGATGTGGCTCTTGATCCACGCCGCGATGCCGTCGGCCGAGGGACATTCGCCGGCACGTTTCATATGGAAGGTCAGAATATCGGCGAAGGCAGTACCGGGACGCGTCAGCTCCTCGGGCAGCAAATAAGTGCGGGAGTAGGCGGTGTTGCAGACGACGAGCCGCTGATCGGCGTCGAACATCGAGAGGCCGCGGCCCATGTGATTGAGTGCGGCTTCGAAGCAGGAGTTGAGCTGCTCAAGCTTTTCGTTGCGCTGCACCGCCTCGAGAAGCTGCTCCTCGAGCCCGAGCGGGCGGCAAGACACACCACGGGCGCCGTCGCCGGCAGCCTCCGGCGTATCATCGCTCGACGGTTCTTGTCGGCGCGCATTCGAAGCGCGCTTGAGGGCGCTGTGACTCACAATAATGTCCAGAATCCAATCCTATCGGTTCGAACTCTAGGCAATGATCGTCTCTATATTACTAATCGCACACTGACTAATTTGAACGTTTGCTGGAAGCCCAGCGGTTGATCCGGATCAAGAACTTGCAGCAAATCGGCCGACTCAGCTCACCAATGCATCGCAGTCAAATCAAAATAGGTACTTAATGCTCACTATCGACGAGACAGCGCTCGACTATTTCAATGCTGCGGGAACCGCTGAGGGCCCGCCCCACACGATCTTGTAGCCGACCGAGATGATGTCCATGCTCACGTCTGCGGTGCCGAGCAGCGAAGGCGTGGGAAATGACGATCCCACGCGGTCAAAGGGGGCGTTGTCCTCGAAGAACACGTGGCTGTAGGAGAAGTCGAAGCGCGTGTCGGCGCTCCACTTGTAGGACGCGCCAATGCTCGCCCAGACGCGGTTGCTATCGGGATCCTGCACGAGGCGCGTGGTCGGGCCGTCGACCGGTGAGATCTCGTAGGCGACGCCGGTTCTCAGCGTGAGCGCCCGCGACCAATCATACTCGCCGCCAAGCGCGAACAGCCATCCGTCGCGCCATTGGAAGTCGAGATTGGCGGCCGCCGCGCCGGCTGGGATCCCGAGCAGCGGCGCCTGCAGCACGATGGGGATGACGTTGAGGCGGCTCCAGTTCACCCACTCGACCTCCCCGGTCAATCGTGTGGTTGGGGAAACCGCGTGGCGCACGCCGAGCGAAAGCATCTCTGGCAGAATGATGGAGGCCTTGATCGGCGCCTCGCCCACGCCAGCGACCGTCAGGTGGCCCTCGAGCGTGTGATTGACGGCGGAGCGGAAGCCGAGGCCGATGGAGGTGTCGGGCGAAGGCGCAAAGTCGATGCCGGCAACGAATCCGACGTCGGTATCGTCAGCCCGCAGGGTGGCGGTGCCAGCCGTCTGCCGTTGCAGATCGAAGTAGTCGACCTGCAAGCCCGCGGCGACGGTCACGCCGTGCGCGATCTCATACGACAGGATCGGCGCGGCGTTGAGGTTGAAGAGGCTCGTGGTCACGCCTTCCAGGCTGCCGACCCAATTCTGGTTCTCGGCCTTCGTCCCGAGGCCGAACGGCGAGGTGAGGCTCAAGGCAAGCACCATCTTGTTGTCGAGCCGCCACGTCGCGTAGCTAGCGCCGATGAGGGCGTTGCGGCCCATCTCGGTTTCGGCCGGACCCGTCACGAGCTGGGCGCCAGGGTTGGTAACGGTCAAGTCCGCATCCATCAGGATGACGGAGTAGCTCGACTCGAAGGTCAGGTTGGCGCCGGCGAAATTTGCCGTCGCGGGGTTCCAGGAGAGAGAGGAGAGGCTCCCGCCGCCGGCGGCGGCGCCCGCAAACGACATGCCCTGATAGTAGGCCGATTGTTCGATGCCGAAGCCGCCTGCGAACGCTTCGCCGCACGTCGCGGCAAAGAGCATCAAGCAGGCCTCAATGCAGATGATGCGAGCCGATAGGCGCATCCGATCCCCCCACGGTCCCATTGCCTTTAGGAAAGCGCTCGTACTCACTCTCGCTCAACCGCGGAGGGCGTCTTGGCTGTGCAAAACTACAAAATTGGACGACGGAACAATAAACGTCCCCGTAAACGTCCCCGGTCACCGCTGACGCCCCCGCATCATCGAATCACTTTAGCAAGTATAAGTTCGATGTTGCGTTGCCGACCAAGAAAGAGCCGCACCGGCCGGCGACTCTGTCCCCAACAATCTGGTTTGATACATTCCGGCCACGAAATATCAGTGTTCACTGAAGGTCTCGCGACTCGTGCTCCCGGAGGGTGACCTGCGGGCAGCCTCAGGCGCGGCTTTGCAGGGGCTCGTCCACGGGGCTCTCGTGGCGGATGAAGCTGTAGCTCCATGAGCCCGAGCCGGGCAGAAGCTGTGCCGGCCAGATGTAGCGCGCCCAGTCCGTCTCGAAGTCGGGGTGATAGAACCCCTCCTGCGTGGGGAACCAGGCGTGCACCTGCCGCGAGCGCATGAGCTGCACCATGTCGGCGGGCGCACTCTGGATCTCGGCGATCTCACACTGGCTCTTGGCGCTGTCGAGGTCGGAGATGAGCAGGAACGACTCCACGCCTTCAGCATCGCGCATCATGACGCCCGGCGGGTTTGCGCATACATAGTGCTCGACCACGCCGTTGGCCTCGGACACGTCCTTGAACAGCTTGGCGAAGCTCGCGTCGCTGAAGAACGACGGTTTGCGCAGCTCGAGCGCGCGCTTGATGGGATCGGAGATCTCCTCGAAATACTCCGTCTGCAGCCGCTTGATCTCGCGGCGCAGCGTCGCCGACACGTTCGAATCCTGCTTCTGCAGGAAGCAATCGATGACACCTTCGTTGAACGCCGCGATCGCGGTTTCGAGCCCGGCCTTGCCCGTGAGCAGGATCGTCTTCACCGGCAGGTTGCGGATGGCGCGGCAAAATTCCACACCCGTCATCTTGGGCATGTCGAAGTCGACGATGGCGACCGACACGCGCTGATGGCGCGACCGGTCCTCGATCATGGAGCGCAACTCGGAAAGCTGAAGCCGCAGCAAGCGGTCGCCGTGGCGCGACTCCGAGCCGAGGTCCATGTCCGAGCAGTCGCGGAAATAGCGGGAGAAGTCGGGATGCTGGCTCGCTTGCCCCCGCAGATGCTCGAGTGCGGCGTCGGGCCGGGTGAACGTCTGGCACGAGAGCTCGTCGCTGAACTGGAAATCGACGCTTTCCAGGAAGAGCGGATCGTCATCGAGAACGAGAATAGAGGTCGGATGGTAAAACGGAGTCATGACAAGCTGCGCCCTCGTCGTCTCAAGACACTTTCCGTAAGGGCTTTTCGTACTACGGTTTCGTATCGGATCTGGTACGTGCACGGTTAAAACTTTAAATGTTGCAATTGTCAGAACGTCTTTCACCAAGGCGCGCCCTGCAAGCGATCGCGCCGACCCCGTCGCGCTTCTTTGCGCCGATGCGGATCGCGAACGAGTGCGCGCGCCGCTATGTGGAGTACCATGCGCATGCGGAGCGTAAGATCCGTGCGGCAGCGTTCATCGGCGTGTTCGGCTTCCCGATCTTCTATCTCGTTTGGACCTATGTGCTGCCGCAGCCTTACGAGAGCATCCTCCTGCGCGCGATCGGAATGGGGTTGTGTCTGCTGCTTGCGCTCGCTCCGTGGTGGCCGCTCGCTGCGCGCCGTTACGTAGTCCCGTTTTCGTATTTCACGTTTCTCTATTGCCTACCGTTCTTTTTTACTCTGATGCTGCTGCTCAATCACAGCAACGCCGCCTGGCAGATGTCCACGCTCGCGGCGCTCATCTACGTCGTCCTGCTCTATGACCTCGTGAACTCGATCGTCGTGCTCGTGTTCGGCTCGGCGGCGGCAATCGCAGCCTATCTGCTGTCGACGCACGGAGCCCCCATTCCGGCAGGCTACTTGACGACGCTGCCGATCCTGGTGTTCGCACTCGCGGGGTTCTTCGGACTGGCCTACGGCGATAATCTGATCGCCAAGGAGAAGCTCAAGGCCGCGGCTTCACTGGCGAGCCAGGTGGCGCATGAGTGCCGCACGCCGCTCACCGGTATTCGCTTCGAGGCCGACGGTTGCGAACGGTTGCTGGCGAAGCTCGCCGCTTCACCGGCGCGCGACAAGCTCGTCGCTTCTTACAATCGCGTCCGCCAGCACATCACCTCGGCAAACTCGGTCATCGATCTCCTCTTGAGCAACGTCGCCCAGCAGCATCGCGGCAGCGCGCCCGCCGAGTTGCACCATATGAGCAAGATCGTCGCCACCGCGATCGACCGCTATCATTTCAAGCCACATCAGCGCGAACTCGTGCGCTCGGACGTGACTGAGGACTTCGAGTTCCGGGGGTCCGACCTCCTGATGACGCACGTGCTGTTCAACCTGATGAAGAACGGCCTGCGCGCCATCGAGGCGCGCGACGGCGACACCAACAGCCTGAGCATCGAGTTGCGGCGCGGTGCCAAGACGAACAACGTAATCGTCACCGACACCGGCGAGGGCATCCCGCCGGAGATACTGAACTACGTGTTCATTCCGTTCGTGTCAGCGCAGCGACCGGGCGTCGGCACCGGTCTCGGGCTTTCATTCTGTCGGATGATTATCGAAGGCTGTGGAGGCGCGATCTCGTGCCGGTCCACGATGAACGTCGGCACCACCTTCATAATCGAATTGCCGGCGGTCGCGCCCGCTGTCGAGCAAGCCACGGCGGCTTGACGCCGCTGGCGGCGTCTTGGCGGCAGCCTTGCGGCGCGTGGAGCGCCAGTCCGCCATGCCGACCTCGTCGCGGATCTCGGCGCAGACGTCGATCACGCGGTCGAGCTCGGCGCGGTCCAATCCACAGTTGACGGTGAAGCGGATGAGGCAGCGTTTCTCGGGCGTCGCCGGCGGGAAGAATATGGCGCCGAACACGCCGCGGGACTCGAGCGCATCGCGCAACGTGGTCGTCTGGCGGATGTCGCCCGCTTCCAGCGCAATGATCTGCGTCTTCGAGGCCTCGACGTTGTAGCCGAGCGCGTCGAGACCGTTCTTCAGGTAGGCGTGGTTGGCGTTCAGGCGTGTCCGCCGCCAATCCTCGCTGGCGAAGATATCCAGAACGGCGGAAAAGCCAGCAACCTCGTGCGGCATGACGGAGGTGCTGAAAATGGAGGGCAGCGACTCGTAGCGGAAGTACTCCGCATTGCGCTTGGAGCAGACGATGATGCCGCCGCGGCTAGCGACCGCCTTCGACAGGCCGACGGTGCGGAAATGCACGCGCTCGGTGAGACCGGCGGCAACCGCGAGGCCTGCGCCGCCGGGGCCCTGCGTGCCGAACGAATGTGTCTCGTCAACGATCAGGGCCGCTCCGCGCCGCTCGCAGACCTCAACCAGCTCCGCCAGCGGCGCGATGTCGCCATCGGTGCTGTAGAGGCCATCCACGGCGACGAGACCCGGACCCGTCACGCTGAGCGCGCGGTCGAGCGATTGGGGATCGTTGTGACGAAAGGCGATTGGCGTGGCGCCGGCGCTGATGACGCCCTCGTGCAGCGAGATGTGCGCCTTCATGTCGAGATAGACGGGCGTGCCCTTGGCAGCGAACGATTGGATGAGGCCGACGTTGGCGGTGTAGCCCGAGGAGCAAAGCACGGCGTCCTCGGCTTGCATGAGCTTGGCGACGCGCTGCTCGAACTCCCGGATGACGTCGCGCTCGTGGTGGACCCATACGCGGGAGACGGAGTCGCCATGGCCGCCTTCTAGCAGCGCTGCGATCTCGCTCTCGATGATATGAGGGTGTGCGGCGAGGCAGAGGTAATCGTTGCTCCGCAACTTGAGGTCGCCGGGACGCGGCGAGCGGCCCTGCAGCGGGTGCCGGCCCTCCCAGAGCTCTATTTTGCGGCGGACGTAGTAATCGTCGATGCGTGCACGGATAAAGTTTGGCTCTTGGGGGCCATTAACCTTGGACTTACTATCCGACGTCCGCTTATGAGAAACCCCGAACAACACTGGCAACCCCACTAAGCTAATTAGGCGTTAATCAAGCTGAAGAATAGGTTAATCGCAACCAAAATTAGGGTTACAAATCTGTGATCCGCCAATAAGCCGCGATTTTTCCAGCTTGCCGATACATCGCACCCTAATGAATGTTCCGGATTGGTACGGTTTTATGACCAACTCGAAATTGTCGACGGTCGTGGGGGTGTTTGATCTGCGTCAATACGCGTCGACATCTAGCGCCGCGCGCGGATGACTCGGCGGTTTACTGGGCGCGCAGAGTTGGAGCTTCGCAAACCGCGAGGCCGCGAGACCGGGTTTCCGATCCGCTAAAGGAAAGGCTGTTCTCGCAGGAGTTGTGCCTAGAACTCGACGTCAAGCTCTTCCAGCTCGTCGGGCTCCAGCTTGGCCGCGGCTGTCCATTCCTGCAGCGGAGCCCAGTCAAGGATCGTGTTGCGGTAGTCGGAGCATGCCTCGTCGAGCTTGACGTCATAGGTATGGAAACGGGTGCACACGGGCGCGTACATGGCGTCCGCCAGCGACAGCTCGCCGAACAGATACGGGCCGCCGTAGGTCTCCAGGCAATCGCGCCAGATGGCGGTCACGCGATCGACGTCTCCTTGCGCGCCTGACCACACGGAAAAACCCGGAAAGTGCGCCTTGAGGTTCATGGGCAGCGCCGAGCGCAGGTTGTGGAAGCCAGAGTGCATCTCGCCCGAGACGGCGCGGCAATGTGCCCGTGCCGCTCGGTCCTCCGGCAGCAGCGGGGCCTTGGGCGCTACCTCGGCCAGGTATTCCGCGATCGCCAGCGTGTCCCAGACTTTGACGCCCTCGTGCCACAGGCAGGGCACCAGGAACGACGGCGAGAGCAACAGCAACTCGGCGCGCGTCGAGGGGTCGTCGGAGGAAAGCACCTCCTCCTCGAACTCCAGCCCCGCCATCTTGCAGAGCAGCCATCCGCGCAGGGACCAGGAGGAATAGTTCTTGCTGCTGATGGTGAGTACCGCCTTGGTCATCTGTCGGTCCTGCTCGTTGGTCTTCTGGGCCGTGCCTGCAGAAAATACTCGCGAAGCGCCTAAGGATGCACTAGCTTTTGTGCGCTGCACAACAGGCTGCATGCCGGAATCGGCTGCCAGGGCGGCCTGTGGATCGAGACGTTAATGCTCTACCTCGCGTACGAAGCTCACTCCGACATCATCGAACCTGCCAAGTCGATGGCCCGGTCATCGCTTGCCTTACTCGGCCAGTGGGGTGCCCTTGCCAACGTTCCGGTGTTTCGCAATCTTTCTGCCACGTACGAGCTGATCGCGCGAGCGGGATTGACCCACGTGCGGCCTGCCTACGGGATCAATTCCGTTACGGTCGGCAACCAGGAGGTCGAGGTCAGCGAGGTCCCGACGCTGAAATTGCCGTTCGGGACGCTGCTGAATTTCAAGAAGGACGTGAGCGTCGAGCAACCCCGCGTGCTGGTCGTCGCACCGCTTTCGGGCCACTTCGCCACGCTGTTGCGCTCAACCGTGCGCACGCTGCTCCCCGACCACGACGTCTACATCACTGACTGGCACAACGCCCGTGACGCCAGCCTCGACCACGGCCCCTTCGGCTTTGACGACTACGTCGCCTACATCATCCGCTTTCTCGAGACGCTGGGTCCCGGCGCACACGTCGTGGCGGTGTGCCAGCCCTGCGTGCAGGCGCTCGCAGCCACCGCGGTCATGGCCGCTGACGGCAATCCGGCGCAGCCGGCCAGCATGACGCTGATGGCGGGCCCGGTCGACACGCGCATCAACCCGACCAAGGTCAACAAGCTCGCGACCAGCAAGCCGATGAGCTGGTTTGAGCGCAATCTCATCGCGCGCGTGCCGCACAAATACGGCGGCTCGCGCCGGCGCGTCTACCCGGGCTTCGTGCAGCTCATCGCCTTCGTGTCGATGAACATCAACCGGCACTACAACGCGCACCAGGAGCTCTACGAAAACCTCGCCAACGGCGAGATCGAGAAGGCGCGGGTCATCAAGACGTTCTACGACGAGTACTTCGCCGTGCTGGATCTGCCGGCCGAGTTCTATCTGGAGACCGTGAGCTGGGTATTCCAAGAATCGCGGCTGCCCAAGGGCGAGCTGATGTTCAGGGGCGGCAGCGTCGATCTCAAGGCCATCCGCAAGACGGCGCTGCTGACGGTGGAAGGCGAGCGCGACGACATTTGCGCGCTGGGTCAGACCGCGGCCGCGCACGAGCTGTGCTCAAGTCTCAAGCCGCACATGAAGCGCCATCATATGCAGGCCGGCGTCGGCCACTACGGCGTGTTCAGCGGACGGCGCTGGGAGGGGCAGATCTACCCGCTCGTGCGCAACATGATCCTGGCGATGGACTAGGCCGGCCACTCAGGGCTACCTTCCGGCGAAGCCCGCTCATTTCGCTCGCTCAGTGGTGATGAGCCGAGACGCTCTTGACGCATTCGGTCAGCAAATCATTGGGCGCCGAATGGCTGATGTCGCCAAGCGAGAGAATGCCGACCATCCGTTTGCTCTTGTTGATCACGGGCAACCTGCGGACGTTCAGGCCCTCCATGTGCTTCACCGCCTTGGCGAGGTCATCGTCCTCGCGACAGCAATGGATACCAGATGTCATCACATCGCGTGCCGTTGTTCGCTGCAGGTCGAAGCCGTCTCGAGCCACTCCCTTGCAAACAATATCGCGGTCCGTGACCATCCCGATCAGGCGATCATTCTCGCCGATCGGCACCGCCCCAATATCCCGAGTGCGCATCAATCTGGCGAGTTCAGCTATCGGCGTGTCTGGGGCAACCCACTCGACGCCCTTGTGCATCACTTCTCTGACTTTCATGGCAGACCTCATCCGCTGGAGTTGAACTCGATATTCCCAGCCCGTCTTTAGGTCCAAAGACCCATGCCATAACATATATAAGCAGGTCGAAACTCGCGAACCAGACCAGCCTAGCGTCAGCGCGTCGCATCGTAGGCCGCGATCGCCGCCATGTTGACGATGTCGCTGTCCTGGGCCCCGAACCAGCAGATTTGCACCGAATGCGACAGGCCGACGAGAATCGGCCCGATGATGGTGGCGCCGGCGAGCTCCTTCAGCATCTTGGTCGAGATCGAGGCTGCGTGGAACGCCGGCATGATCAGCACGTTCGCGGTATCGGTGAGGCGGCAAAATGGATAATGGCGCATCAAGTCGCGGTTGAGCGCGACGTCGGCCGCCATGTCGCCTTCATACTCGAAGTCGACACGGCGCTCGTCGAGGATGCGGACCGCCTCGCGCACCTGGTCGGAGCGCTCGTCGCGCGGCTGCCCAAAAGTCGAGTAGGCGAGCAGCGCCACGCGCGGCTCGATGCCGAAATTGCGCGCCGTACGCGCCGCCTCCACCGCGATGTTGGCGAGCTGCTCGCCCGTCGGCATGGAGTGTACACTCGTGTCGGCGATCAGCACCGCGCGCCCGCGCAGAAGTGCGAGTGAAACTCCGATCACGTTGCGATCGGGCTCCGGGTCCATGACCTGGGTGACGTCGTTGAAGACCGTCGTCCAGTTGCGCGTGACACCGGAAACGAGCGCATCCGCGTAGCCGTGCACGACCATCAGGGCGGCGAAGATATTGCGCTCGTTCAAGACCAGCCGCTGGCAGTCGCGCTTCAAATAGCCCCGCCGCTGGAGGCGCGCGTAGAGGAAGTCCGTGAACTCGTCGAGGTATCCCGACTTGCGGATATCGATGACCTCGTACTCGGGCCGCAGGACCATGCCGAGCGCACGAAACTGCTCGCGCACGATCTCGGTGGTTCCGATCAGGATCGGCTGGCCGAAGCCTTGCGAGAAATAGGAGTGCGCGGCCTTGATTACCGCGGGCTCCTCGCCTTCGGCGAAGACGACGCGCTTGGGGTCGGAGCGGACAGAGCTGAATGTCGACTGCAGCCAGCCCGCCATCGGATCGAGGCGTCCGCCGAGGCGGGCGACGTAGGCATCCATGTCGACGATCGGCTTGCGAGCGACGCCCGAATCCATCGCGGCCTTGGCGACGGCGGTGGGGATGTTGACGATGAGCCTGGGATCGAACGGCGCGGGGATGATGTAGTCGGGCCCGAAGGTCGGGCGACGGCCGTGGAAGGCCGCGGCGACCTGGTCGGGCACCTCGGCGCGGGCCAGCTCGGCGAGCGCCTTGGCCGCCGCAATCTTCATCGCTTCGTTGATGGTCGAGGCCTGCACGTCGAGCGCCCCCCGGAAGATGAACGGAAAGCCCAGCACGTTATTGATCTGGTTGGGGTAGTCGGACCGCCCCGTCGCCACGATGGCGTCATCGCGCACGGCGGCGACGTCCTCGGGCGTGATCTCGGGATCGGGATTCGCCATGGCGAAGATGATGGGCTTCGGCGCCATCGCCCGAACCATCTCACCCGTGACGGCGCCCTTGACCGAGAGGCCGAACAAAGCGTCGGCTCCATCGAGCGCTTCGGCCAGCGTGCGCGCTTTCGTCTTGACGGCGTAGGCCGACTTCCACTGGTTCATGCCCTCCTTGCGGCCCTGGTAGATGACACCCTTGGTGTCGCACAGGATCGCGTTGGCCTTCGGCAGGCCCATGGCAACCAGCAGCTCGAGGCAGGCGATGCCGGCGGAGCCGGCGCCGTTGACCACGAGCTTGAACTTCTTGATGTCGCGGCCGGTCAGCTCGAGCGCATTGAGGAGACCCGCGGCGGCGATGATGGCGGTGCCGTGCTGGTCGTCGTGGAAGACGGGGATGTCGAGCATCTCCTTCAACTGCTGCTCGATGATGAAGCAGTCGGGGGCCTTGATGTCCTCCAGATTGATGCCGCCGAAGGAGGGGCCGAGGTAGCGCACGGAGTTGATGAACGTGTCGGGGTCCTCGGTATCGACGAGGAGGTCGATGGCGTCGATGTCGGCGAAGCGCTTGAACAGGGCGCCCTTGCCTTCCATCACGGGCTTGGAAGCAAGCGCTCCGAGATTGCCGAGGCCGAGGATGGCCGTGCCGTTCGAGACCACGGCGACGAGATTGCCCTTGTTGGTGTAGTCGTACACCGTCGCTGGGTCCTGCGCGATGGCGTGCACGGGAACGGCAACGCCCGGCGAATACGCGAGCGACAGGTCGCGCTGCGTGGCGAGCGGCTTGGTCGGCGTGATTTCGAGCTTGCCCGGCTTGCCTTGGGCGTGGAACTGGAGGGCTTCCTGGTCGGTGAACTTGGCCTGCGAGGCCTTGGAGCTTCGGTTGGTCGTCATCGGATGCGGCAGTCTTGTGTTTTGGGCCGGTTTTCGGCCAAGCGCTGAGGATCGGGCACCATAAGGCGACGGTGCGCCCGAAACAATCGAGCAAGCATTAACAGTGCGCTGTGGACGCTCGATTTTTCCTGCGCCCAGGTCGGCCTTGAGCCGGCTTTGAGGTCGCGCGCGGGGCCGCTATCCTGTGAGCAGGGGTGAGGGCAGGGACAGGTGGGGACCGTGGCGGCCAAGCGCGCACGACCAAAGCATGAGGAGCCGCGGCCGGTAGCAGCCAGCGCTGCCGCGCCGGTCGAGCCCGCACCGGCTGCACCTTTGCTCTCCGCGCCGGCGGCCGAGGCTAGCCCCTCCATGGCGCAGTTCCTCGAGATCAAGGCGGCCAACCCCGATTGCCTGCTCTGGTATCGCATGGGCGATTTCTACGAGCTGTTCTTCGATGATGCCGTCACCGCCTCGGCTGCGCTCGGCATCGTGCTGACGAAACGGGGAAAGCATCAGGGCCAGGACATCCCCATGTGCGGGGTGCCGATCCATCGCGCCGACGAGTACCTGCAGCGGCTGATACGGGCGGGCCACCGCGTCGCCGTCGCCGAGCAGCTCGAGGATCCGGCGGAGGCGAGGAAGCGCGGCTCGAAAGCCGTCGTGCGCCGCGATGTCGTGCGCCTCGTCACGCCGGGGACGCTAACCGAGGACGCGCTCCTCGACGCCAAGGCGCGCAACTACCTCACAGCGCTGTTCCTCGGGGGCTCGGCGGGCGGAGCCGGCGGAAAGGTGCCGGCCGAAGCCACGCTGGCGCTTGCGTCGCTCGACATTTCGACGGGCGAGTTCGAGGTCGGCGAGGTGAAGGGCGCAGACCTGCCGGGCGAGCTTACGCGGCTTTCGCCGAGCGAGGTGATCCTGAGCGACGCCCTCTTCGGCGACGCCTGGCTCAAGCGCTGGATCGAGCTTTCAGGCGCGGCGGCAACGCCGGTGCCGACGGCCTACTTCGACAGCCTGGCCGGGGAAGCTGCACTGAAGCAGCAGTTGAAAGTGGCCGAGCTCGGCGGCTTCGGAGACTTCGCACGGGCCGAGCTTGCCGCGGTAGGCGCGCTCTTAAAGTATGTCGAGCTCACCCAGATCGGACGCAGGCCCGTATTGCGACCGCCGCGGAAATCCGGTTCCGACTCGCTCCTGCTCATCGATGCTGCAAGCCGCGCGAGCCTCGAATTGACCCGGTCGACCGCGGGCGAGAAGCAGGGAAGCCTGCTCGGCGCCATCGACCGCACAGTTACGGGAGCCGGCGCGCGCGAGCTTGCCGGACGCCTCGCCAGCCCATTGCGCGATCCGCGCCAGATCGAGTCGCGGCTCGATGCCGTCGGCTTTCTCATCGACCAGGAGAGCTTGCGCGAAGCGCTGCGCGATAGCCTGCGGTCCGCACCCGATCTTGCGCGCGCGGTCTCCCGCCTCGCCTTCGCGCGCGGCTCGCCACGCGATCTCGGCGCCGTGCGCGACGCGCTTGGCGTCGCCGCCCGCGTTCTGGAGCTACTCGCTGGTGAGGGGGACGGCATGGGCCTGCCGGCCGAGCTGTCTCGCATCTCCGGGCGTCTCGGGTCTGTCGCCGACGATCTCCACGCCGCGCTCGCTGGCGCTCTCGTCGACGACCCGCCGCATCTGCGCCGCGACGGCGGCTTCGTGCGCGAAGGCTTCAAACCGGAGCTCGACGAGGCGCGCCGCTTGAAGGAGGACAGCCGCGGCGTGATGGCCGGGCTCGAAGCGACATACATCGAGCGCACGGGCGTGAAGTCGCTGAAGGTGCGCCATAACAACATCCTCGG
>JRHI01000292.1_pt1 | contig 56608 bp, 53 predicted proteins | sample 215371 | NCBI WGS metagenome assembly JRHI01 (sample SAMN02929681, study PRJNA255918) | sediment metagenome | biome: cave system; feature: Ice Cave; material: Sediment; isolation source: sediment from deep within a dark volcanic ice cave with no known source of... ...
CCACGCGAACCGGTTCCTCACCAGCCGCAACCTTGTTGCCTATCTCGGCCTTGACCCTCGGGTCAAGCAGTCCGGCGAGGCGCCCGCCCGCAGCGGACGCATCAGCAAACGCGGCTCGGCGTCCGCGCGTTGGGGGCTCGTGGAGGCGGCCTGGAGCACGGTGCTGCAACCCGGCCCGTTGCACGCCTTCTATGAGCGCACCAAAGCCAGGCGCGGTCACGGAAAGGCGATCGTCGCGACCGCCCGGAAGCTCGCGATTCTGTTCTGGACCATGCTCACCCGCGGTGAGGACTACGCCCACCAACAACCAACTCTGACCCGCAAGAAGCTCCGGCGCCTGGAGATCACCGCCGGGGCTAAGAAGAACACCCGGCGCAGCGCCGGCATCTGGTCGACCAACGACCTGATGCGCCAAGCCGAGCGCGAACTCGCCGAACAGGCAGAGGCCTCCTACAAACGGATGGTCCAAGACCAACGGGCCGGCGCTCCAGCAAGAAAAGTGGGCGCGAGCGTGACACTGGAGCACGCATAGTTAAGTCACTCAAAAGAGGACAAGCCGCGCGGCAGACCACAAGCTCCTGACGTCTGCGCTTCGCTACGTCATCGACTCGCGCCCGACCCAAAACCTACGCCCCAATCATCCCGCTGACAAGACGAACAAGGACGACGGCACCGCAAATACCGGCCAACACCACTTGACTTTCTTACTGAGAAGGTCTCTTCCAGGGCGGTGACGTCCGACCGCTCCGGTTGGTTCCCGGGCTGGCGATGGGCTGACTCATTGACTTTCTGTCGACCAGGTGGTCTGACTTGCCGAATGTCGTGTCGCCCGCCGCCGCCCGAGGACCGCTGGCGTGACCCGATAGGAGCTTGGCAGTAGCCCTGAGTGAGATATGTCCGCCGGAAGTCCGCTTCGCCAACACAATCGAAGGGACGACGAGAATGATCGTGATCGGGACGGACAGTCACATGAAGACCCACACCTGCGGCGCGGTCGACGCGCTCACCGCGGCCGCGCTTGACCAGCTGACCGCGCCGGCCCGCACGGCCGGGTTTGGCAGGCTGCTCCGATGGGCGCGAGCGTTGGACCCAGAGCGGGTGTGGGCGCTCGAGGACTGCCGGCACGTGTCCGGCATGTTTGAGCGCTTCCTGATCGCCCGGGGCGAGCGGGTCGTCCGCGTCGCGCCCAAGTACATGGCCGGCGCGCGACGCTCATCACGCGAGCGTGGCAAGTCTGACTCGATCGACGCGTTCAGCATCGCCCGCGCGGCGCTGAAGGAAGGCATCGAGAGTCTGCCCGCCGCGCACCTGGACGGCGACGCGCTCGACATTCGTCTCCTCGTCGACCACCGCGAGGATCTCATCGCCGCTCGCGGCCAAGATCAGCAGCGGCTGCGCTGGCATCTGCACGACATGTGGCCCGAGCTTGAGATCCCGTCAGGTGTGCTTGATAGCGACAAGTGGCTCGGCAAGATCTCCCGCCGCCTCGCCCGCGCCCGCCCGATCACGCGGGTGCGGATCGCCCGCGAGCTGGTGCGTCAAATCACCACGCAGACCAAGCGGATCGGTGAGCTCGAGACAGAGCTCACCGCGCTCGTCAAAAGCTACGCGCCCCAACTGTTGGCCGAGCGGGGATGCGGCGCGCTGACGGCAGCGAAGCTGATCGGCGAGATCGCCGGCGCCGATCGATTCGCGACCGACTCCAAGCTCGCTCGCACCAGCGGAGCGGCCCCCATACCCGCCTCCTCGGGCAACACGACCCGCCATCGCCTGGACCGCGGCGGCAATCGCCAGCTTAACTGCGCCCTGCACCGCCTCGCTGTCAACAAAGGCAACTGGGATCCCGACGCCGCGGCCTACCTCGCCCGCAAACAAGCCGAAGGCAAATCACGCAAAGAAGCACTGCGCTGCCTCAAACGCCACCTCGCCCGACGCGTCTGGAAACTCCTGCGAGCACCGGTACCCGCGACCACGCCGCCTCCCACGCTGCTGAAACGAACCACCGCCCAAACCCTTGCTACCGGCGCGCCCACCATGATGCCCTGCCTCAGATGACCATCAAGAGAAACGTCCGCCTACCCGCAAATAGCGAGAAACGCTTGACATAGGGGCGACATCGGTCGATCAAAGCGACAGTCGCGCGATCGCTGCATCGGCGTCTCTCACGACCGCTACTGCGTGGCGCCGGCAGTCTGACTCGCCGGCCCCCCGGGGTGCCGCGATTAGCCCAAAGGAGCAGCGGGTGCTGCGCGTGCGAGCCGGCTCTCCAGCACTGTTGCCCCGCCCGCAAGCCCAAGCGCCAGTAGCGCCATCCAGACACAGTTGACAGCGGTACGGCCGTAGCCAAGCTGCGTGACGTCGATGAACGGGTACGGGTACCAGTGCGCGATCGCCCCGCGGATCAAGGTGAACGCCACCCAAGAGACCGGGAAGATCAGCGAGAGCCAGGCGATTCGCGCGGAGACGAGATTGCGCGGGCCTATGAGCAGCCAGCCAACGATCGCCATTACCGGAACCACGGTGTGGACGAGCTCGTTGCCGACGGCATCCCAGTTTTTCAGGTCAAGCGTCTGCGCGAGCAATGTGTGGAACACGACACCTGTGATGGTGATCGCCACGAGCCCCGAAAGGCGCAGAACCGCGAACGCCGTGGAGGAGCGACCGAACCGCAGTGCCAGCAGCAGCGTTGCCAAGCCGACCAGCAGGTTCGACTGGATCGTGAAGAACGCGAACGCGTTGGCTGCCCGGGCTACCGCAGGATGAAAGTGGCCTCCGGTGTTGTTGGCAGCAGTGATCGCGCTGATCACCACGCCCGCAAGCACGCACCCCGCCGTCGCTCCGAACCAGACCCGTGCCCATCTGCCCGACATAGACGGAACCTACATCAGCGAGCGGCGCCTCAGACGATCCGGCGGCACGACCATTCAGCACCGATCGTGCGGCTCTGCCCCGCGTTCGATGCCGCCGGGCCGAGACCTCTTGAGTTGCGAGGAGTCCCATCGCGTGAAAGCAGGCTTTACCACCGATCGAGCCCGGCTAATGCTTTGACCGATTTGGAGCAGCGACCGGCGTCGCTCGGAGGGAAGTGGGGCGCCGGCCAACGGAGTCGTCGAGGTGACTGCTGTGCGTGATCCGGGCGGCGGCTAGGCTCGACGGGTGGCCGTTGGGTCAGGACTTACGCAGCTGGCTGGATATCCGTTCGAGGTGCGCTACAGCGACGGAGCGCTGGGCCGCGCGACGGCCGCCGCCGACGTCGCCGCGGCCGCGTACGGCTACTTTAGTCGCCTGTTTTCCGCGGTCGAGCCTGACATCGCTCTCATCGTGGCCGACAAAACCGACTGGGCGAGCAGGCAACCCTACGGGCTGGCGTTCTTCAACGATGACGACCGTCAGATCCGTCCCGGCATCGTGGTGATGCCCGGCGGAAGTGGAGACCTCTGGTCCGCGATTGTGCAGGACCTCCGCGACGCGTCACCGCGCGGATATGCGAAGTTGCTGTCGACCTACCCGGATGGCGCCGGCGGCGTGGACCTGCGGCCGTTTTTTGACCTCATCACGATTCACGAGTTGGGCCACGCGTTCGAGACGCTCGGGGATCTACGGCTTCCCACGTTCTGGCTCAGCGAGATCTTCGTCAACCTCGCCATGCACGCGTTCGTCGCAACCCAGGTGCCGACGAGCCTGCCGACGCTCGAGGCGCTCCCCACGGTGGGAGCGCGGAGCCGCCGGCTTGGCGCCCGGATGCGTGCCGAGGGCTACAGCACGCTGGAGGAGCTCGACGCCCACTACACCGGAGGTAATGACCCAATGAGCCCGCTGAACTACGTGTGGTTTCAGTACCGGTGGCTGCGACTGGCAGCGAAGGTGTTCGATGCCGACGGTGAGGACGGACTGGTTCGCTTCTGGGATTGCTTTCACGCAACCGATCGGCTCAACTCCGGCGAGGCCACGGCGGCATCGCTTGCCTCACTGCTGAGAGCCGACGTGAGCGAGACTCTCGGCCGAGCAGTCCAACAGTGGCGGTAGACCCCATCGCGCCAGCACGCCCCGCGTAAAAGCCGCTCCAGTCCGATTGGGTAAAAATGCCGCTTCGTCGCCTCAGGGGGTCCCTCGGCTCCGGCTTCTGCTCTTCGTCCTGGCAGACCCGAAGCCGAAGCAGCGCCTCCGCGGCCGCCTGCGCGTTTCAGGCCCGGATGTGCGTGGAATGTAGCCGTCTGGGCCTTGCGGCGCCTGGCTGCCGCGTGTAGCCCGGAGCAGAAGCGCCGAGTCGCAGGCTCAGGGGGACCATGCACCTCTTTGGGGCAAGGGCAAACCCTGGTGGGCCGCCTTCCCTCAGTAGAGCTGACGCCTGGACGGTGCTGCTGACATGACGGCTTGAATCATTAGTGGGGATAGGTGTAAGCGTTCAGGGTGCTGCCGACCAGCACGCACCGACCGCTCTCGCCGCCGATTGTGCCTAACGCGAGGCGGATGTCGGCTCGTAACGTTTGAGGCTCGGTGCCTTGGTAGATCGTGACCTGAAGCGGGGCGGTGCTCGGGACACTCGTCGCCGCTGTCCGACCACGTCCCTGGCCGAGCGGAGGTACGAACCGGTCTGCCGGCTCGTGGGTTCTCGTCGTGTTCTGGACGAGGCGGAAGGTGATCGAACCGCCTGGATCAACATTGACCGTTCGGCGCCCACCGGTCCCGACCCGGTAGGAAACCGTATCCGTGGCAGCGTCGACGTTTACGAACCGGAGCCTCCATGACCTAGCACCACGCGGGCAACGTCCTTCAAACACGCCGAGCCCTGAGAGTGAAAGAACGTCGATCGAGGGTCCCGAGGGGATGGCTAACCGCGACGGGGCGGTCCCGGTTCGATGGGGTTGCGTGTGGTCGCCCCCGCACGCGGAGACGGTGCACCCGAGGACGGCGACGGCGGCCGCCGTGAGCGCCGAGCTCCTCATCGCGGATCGACGTTGTCCGTCACACCGATCACCTTATGCTCGCGGAACGCGCCGATGGAGATTCTCGTCCCGAGACGATTGGTGACCCTCGGCCTCACATGCGCAAAACACCACCGGCCGAGCAGTCAGCCTCGGTACTGCCCAGCCGTTGCCGCTTCGTCGCCGCCGAACAGCCACCGCGCTTTGACTGCTGCTTCGGGCTAGGAGCAACGGCCAGGCAGACCAATAGCCTCACTCTTCATGGGCCGGCCCGGCCAACTTGCGATTGTCCTGCACACTCACATGCCCTATGTGGAAGGTGGAGGGCCCTGGCCGCCCACGGCGATCGCCGATTACATGGAGCAGCACGGCGTCGATTTCGAGACCGCTCTGCGACACACACCAAACCTGCCAAACCCCGAGGGGTTCGGTACGTGGCCGTTCGGCGAGGAGTGGCTGTGGGAGGCATTGGCCACTTCCTATCTGCCCCTGCTCGAGCACGTCGCCCGGGCGCCCATCACGCTGTCTCTGACCCCTGTGCTGTGTGATCAGCTCGCGGCGCCTGGGGCGATCGACCGGTGCTTGCGGTTCCTGACCGAGATCCGCCCCGAGTCTCACCGACTGGACGCCCATGGCTTCCGCGCCAGGGGGGCCGAGCGGGAGGCTGCCGAGCTCGAGCGCGCCGCCGGAGACTACGCGTGGGCGGCGGAGCGGCTGAGCGAACTGGGAGCCGGCCTCGTCCCGGCGCTCGGCGCGCATGCCGGCTGGACGTCCGCCGCCACGCATGCCGTGCTACCGCTGCTGGCCAGCGACAGCGCGGTCGCGCTGCAGGTCCAGACCGGGATCGCTTCACACCGGCGACGCTTCGGCGACTGGAACGGAGGCTTCTGGTTGCCGGAGTGTGCGTACGCGCCGTGGTTGGCGGCACTGCTCGAGGATGCGGGCGTGCGCGCCGTGTGCGTGGAGCTGACCGGGGTCTTCGGGCTTGGCGACCCCCGCCATCTGCGCCCGCTCGTGACCGCGGAAGGTCCGGTGCTGTGGCCGGTCGACCGCCGGACAATGGCACTGGTGTGGAGCAAGGGGGGATACCCGAGCGCCGGCGCCTATCGCGACTATCACCGCCATACCGATCACCATCACCGTGTCTGGAGCAACGACGGGCGGCCCTACGACCGCGGCCGGGCGTGCGCCGCCGCCTCCGATCACGCTCGAGACTTCGTCGCACGGGTGCGCGAGCGGGTGGCCGGCGGCGGGGTCTGTGTGTGCGCGCTCGACACCGAGCTACTCGGGCACTGGTGGTACGAAGGCGTGGTGTGGCTGGCCGCGGTGCTCGATGAGGCATGGCGTCAGGGTCTGGAGCTGACCTCGCTCGATGACGCGCTCACGGCCCATGAAGCGCTCCCGGGGGTGGGTGCCGGCGGGGTGCCAGAGCTCGGAATCACCAGCTGGGGCGCGGGCGGGGACCTACGGACGTGGAGCGGACCGCAGGTCGCCGAGCTGGCCTGGCAAGCCCGCGCGGGCGAGTTGGCCGTGCTCGCGGCGGCGAGCCGGCCCAATGACCGCGCGCTGCGTGAACTGCTGGCGCTCCAATCGAGCGACTGGGCGTTCCTGATGACAAATGGGTTGGCCGGGGAGTATCCCCGGGACCGGGCCGCCGCCCACGCGGGCGCGTTGGCGCTGGCGCTTCGGGGTGAGCGTGGGCTGGGCGAGCGGCTGCGGAGCCTGGCGCCGGATCTGGTGGGGTGGGAGGGGTAAGGCCGGGCTCCGGGGGTCGAAACGCGTCGGCAACACGACAATCAACGAGGCGCGTCCGGGCCAGCGTTCCTCGATGCGTTCCCTATCCCCACCGAAACGTCTTCGGAGCGTCCCGCTTGCGGATCACCTTGGCCGGGATGCCGGCGACGACGGCGTTGTCGGGCACGTCCACGGTGACGACCGCGCTGGTGCCGATCACCGCGTTGTCGCCGACGGCCGCGCCGCGCAGCAGGCACGCTCCGTAGCCAATCCAGACGTTGTGGCCGACGTCGAGGTCGCGCTTGTAGATGCCCTGCTCACGAATCGGGCGTTCGACCTCGACGACGCCGTGGTCGAAGTCGATCATCATCACGCGGTCGGCGATGATGCACTCGCGGCCGATCGAGATGTGCTGGAAGGCGGAGATCGTACATTCCTGCCCGAGCACCGACTTGGCACCGATGATGACCTCACCCTCGTGTGCACGGATCTTGCAGCCGTCGCCGATCCACGACCAGCGCCCAAGTTTGACCCTCGCGCCCCGCCCGATCTCGAACGTGACTCCTGGACAGACGAAGCACAGACCGTCGGTCTGCAGCCGGCCGCCCCAGCGGAGCTTCAGCCACAGCCACCTGCCGATCAGCGTCACGTAGGTCCAGCTCAGCATCCGATGCGCGCGGGCAAAGCGCAGGAATGTCAGTGGGCCGCCGTGCAGTGGCGGGGGTGGGGAGCGGAGCCGGGGCGGCGTGGAGGGCGGCTCCACCGCCTGCTTGATCGGTCGCGTGCCGGCGGACACGAACAAGATCGTAAGTCCTCAGCCGTCGTCGATGAGTCCTTGCAGGGGTCCGAGCAGTCGGCGGGAGCGGTGCGAGACGCCGGGCATGGCGAGTAACCGGTGGGTCGGGGGGGCTCCGTTTTGTCGGCGCTCGAGCTGCTCCATGGCGATCGGACGCCAGCGCTCGTCAACCAGCGCGCACGGATCAGCCGCGGAAACCATGGCCTCGTCGAGCTCCAGATGCTCGGCCCACAGGCGCACCCGCGTGCCGCGGGCCAGCTCGACGTCGTCGGTCGCAACGTTCATCTCAGTGTCGTTGAGCAGCGAATGTGCGTTGAGGTTGGCCGAGCCGATGGTCAGCCAGCGGTCATCGACAATCGCCACCTTGGCGTGCACGTAGAGTGGGTCATCTCGTCCCTCGGAGAGGCTGCGCAGGGTGGCGGCGAGCAGCCGCCCGCCGCCGTCGTCGGCTGCGCTCAGCACGCCCAGCTGGCCGTTGGTGTCGTCTTTGCCGTTGTTCGGCCGGGCCGGGAGCACGAGCACCAGGCGGAAGTCCGGATGGGGCGGCTCTCGCAGCTTCTGGGCGAGGATCGTGACCAGCTCAGGCGCCCACAGGAACTGGTTCTCGATGTAGATCAGGCGCTGCGCGGAGCGGAACGCCCGGGTGTAGCTCTCGAGGATGCTGAAGTCGCCGTGGGGAAGGCAGTCGTACATACCCTCGGCCACCGTGCGGATGATCTGCAGGGTGTGCTCCCCGGCGGCCTCGGGGACCGGGCCGTGCTCGATCTTCTCGCCGGTCAGCTCGTTCCAGCGCAGGGCGAAGTGGTGATCCACATCGGCAACCACCGGACCCTCCAGGCGAGTCGCGACGTCGTGCCAGCCCAACCGGCGCCGTGCCACATGGGCGGAGGAGTCAAAGCGGTCGCCTCCGTCGTTGGTCAGGTCGATCCCGCCGACAAACGCGAGCTTGCCGTCGATCACGATCGTCTTCTCGTGATGGCAGTGGAATGGGTGCTCGCGCGGGTCGGCCTCGCACCTGATCCTGGTGCTGCGCACGAGGTTGCGCACCCCCTCCTGCACCTCGGAGCGGGTGGGGTGAAACGCGGGGACCGGCGCGCCCGCCCACACCAGGATTCGCACATCGATGCGCTCGGCCAGCTCGGCCAGCAACCGTCCCAGCACGATTGGCGACTCGCCGCGCACGAGTTCGAAGGCGGGAGCGACATGCCAGCCGGTGAGATGGACGTACCGTTCGGCGCTCTGCAGGGCGGCGGCGATCTGCGGCAGTGCCTGCGCCCCGTCGATCAGCACCTGCATCGAGCAGCCGAGACGCGGGGCCGGATCGCCGCGCGACCACAGCTCGGGCCCCTCCGGGTCAACCGCTCGGCTCCACCCCAGCCGGCGCAGCCGCAGACGATGCTTGACCTTGACCGCCGCCTCCACGCCGTCTCCGAGCAGTGCGTCGGCACGGCTTAGCAGCGAGCTCTCCACGTCCGCAAGGCTACGCCAGAACTCGCCGCGATACGCCTCGAGTCCCGATCGGCCACAGCGACGGGAGGCCCTGGCATGATTGCTCGCCGTCATGGCAGCCCAGCAATCACTGGCCGAGCGTCTGCTGGCGGGCGACAAGCGGGCACTGGCCCGCGCGATCTCCCTGGTCGAGAACGACAAGCCGGCGGGATGGGAGCTGGTCCGCGAGGTCTATCCGCACACCGGGAAGGCCGCGATCGTGGGTTTCACCGGGCCTCCGGGGGTCGGCAAGTCGACGCTGCTGGGCGCGTTGACCAAGCTCGAGCGTGAGCGCGGTCGGAGCGTCGCGGTGCTGTCGATCGATCCGTCGTCGCCGTTCACCAAGGGCGCCCTGCTCGGCGACCGCATCCGCTTGAGCGACCACTTTCTTGATCCGGGCGTGTTCATACGCTCGATGGCGAATCGCGGTGCTCTCGGCGGCCTCAGCGAGGCGACGCTCCAGGCGGCCTTGCTGATGGACGCTTCGGGCCGGGACATCGTGATGCTCGAGACAGTCGGCGTCGGGCAGGCCGAGGTCGACATCATCGACCATGCCGACACGGTGGTCCTCGTCCTGATGCCGGGATCGGGGGATTCGATTCAGGCCCTCAAGGCGGGGGTGATGGAGATCCCGGACGTGATCGTCGTCAACAAGTCCGACCATCCACTGACGGACACGATGGTCCGGGAGATCAAGGGTGTGCTCGCGCTCGGCTCGCACGAGGGATGGCAGGTCCCGATCGTCCGGACCGAAGCCGGCCGGGGGGAGGGCGTGGAGCGGCTGGCGGAGAAGCTCGCCGAGCACCGTGCCTACATCGAATCGGAGGGAACGCTGTCCGAACGCCGGCGGCGGAACTTGATGAGCGAGGTTTTCGCCATCGCGACGTTCCGGATGCGACGTGAGCTCGAGGCCGCTGTGCGTGAGGACTCGACCGTCCAGGAGCTGCTCGACCAAGTTGTCTCCCGCGAGCTCGATCCCGCGAGCGCGGCCACCACCATCCTCGAGCGTTTCGAAGCGGGGCGGCTGAGGCATGCGTGAGGTGCTGACGCCCCCGTTCCTGCTCGCGGCCGGGGTCCTGCTGCTGGCGGGCGCGGCCAAGCTGCGCTCGCCCGGGCCCGCGGCCCGTGCGATGCGCACCCTCGGGCTGCCCGGTCGCCGTATCCATGTGCGCGGCGTCGCCCTGGGCGAGATCGCGCTCGGTGCGGTCTGCGTGCTCGCCCCCACGCAGGCCGGGGCCCTTGCGCTAGCGTCGCTGTACGTGGTGTTCGCGGTTCTGAGCACGATGCTGGCCCACCGCCAAGCGTCATGCGGCTGCTTCGGAGAGGCTCAGGGGCAAGCCCCGGCCTCCGCGGCGCAGTCGGTGCTGAGCGGCGTGCTCGCACTGGCCTGCGTGCTGTCCGCGGCGCGGCCACCGCATTCGCTGGGCTGGGTTCTGGACCGACCGCTCCCGTCGGTGGTGGCGCTGACGGTGGGAATCCTCGGCGCCATCTACGCGGCCATGATCACCTACACCTCGCTGCCGCAGGCGTGGAGCGCGTGGAGCGCCCGATGAGCGTCTCCGAGCGCCTTGTCACCTCGATCGGTGGGCTATTGGAGCGGCGCATGTCTCGCCGCGGTGTGCTGGCCAGGGCGGCGGTGGCGGGGTCTGCCTTCGCGGTTGCCCCGGTCCGTTACCTGGTTCGCCCCGGCGACGCGTGGGCGGTGGTGCGACCCAGCGATTGCCAGAATGGGCACTGCACCGATGGGTACACCGCGTTCTGCTGCGAGATCGAGCACGGACGTAACGTCTGCCCGAACGACACCTATGTTGCGGGCTGGTGGAAGTGCACGAATTACGGCGGCGATGGGCTCTGTCACGAGGAAGCAGTCCGGTACTACGTCGACTGCAACCGCATCCCCGGTCACCACTTTCCCGGCGGATGTCAGTGCGCGCAGGCCGACTGCGGTCGTCGGCGCGTTGATTGCAACCACTTCCGCTATGGCCAGTGCAACACGCACGTGCGGGGCACGACCGAGGTCGTCTGCCGGCTGGTTATCTGCCAGAACCCTGCCACCGTGGACGGATTGAACTGCAACGCGACCGAGATGATCGACGACAACACGTGCCAGCACGAGGCCGGCTGCCTCAACGGGTTGGCCGTCCAGGTGCCGGGGGGAGGCGGGGTCTGATGACCGCGCTGGTGTCCGTCGAAACGGTGCTGCTGGTGCTGCTGGTCGTACTGGTCGCCGGACTTCTGCGAAGCCACGCTGAGCTGTTGCGGCGCGTCGGCCCCGCCGGCGAAGCACCGCCTGCAATCGCCGAGCCGCCGACCCACCCTCGCACCGGCCCGGCGACCGTGCCCGCACCGGTCAGCGGCTTCACCCCTGACGGCGACGCCGTGTCCCTGGCCTTCGAGGGCCCCGGCTCGATGCCGACCCTGCTCGCCTTCCTGACCAGCGGTTGCAACACCTGCGCCGGGTTCTGGGAGACGCTCGGCGAACCACGCCTGCCGGCGGAGGTGCAGACGCTGATCGTCACCCGAGGGGCCGAGCGCGAACGACCAGGGCAGCTGCGCCGGCTCGCGCCGAAACGCGTTTCGGTGGTGATGTCCTCTGAGGCCTGGGAGGACTACCAGGTGCCGGGCGCGCCATATTTCGTGCTCGTCGACGGTGGCGTGCGGGGCGAGGGGGTAGCCACCACCTGGCAGGCGCTGTCCTCGCTGGTGTCGGACGCGATCGAGGACCACCGGCAGGCCCGGCACGGCGGCTCGGGCGACGAGCGTGCGCGGCGGGTCGAGGCGAGATTGGCGGCGGCGGGCGTCGGCCCGGAGGATCCGAGTCTCCACCCCGGTCGCCGGAGCTGAGATGAGCGGACAGCCGAGCCTGAGTGGACGGCCGCGGTGAGCGAGCTCATCGTGCTCGGATGCGTCGCCGCCGTGCTGGGCGCCGTGGCAGCCGCGTGGTCTCCGTGAGGCGAGTCGATGCTTGCGAGCATCACTCCGCTCGGTGAGCGGGGCCGAGGATCGAAGTGGCCGGCGACGGTGAGCGCGTTCGCTCTCGCCGCGACGCTCACCGGAGCGCTGGTCGGTGGCGCCGTGGGAGTTCTCGGCGCTCTCGTGATCGGCGACGGGCTGGGATCCCGGGCTCGGCTCACCGGGCTGGGCGCCGGGCTGGTCATCGCGCTGGGCTTGGAACTGCTTCCCGGCCGCGTTCCCGGGCCGCGGCGCCAGGTCAACGAGCGCTGGCTGGATGAATACCGAGGCTGGGTGTACGGCGCCGGGTTCGGCGCACAGCTCGGCCTGGGCCTGACGACCGTGGTGAGCAGTGCCGCCACCTACGTGGCGATCCTGGCCGCGCTGTTGACCGCCGATCCGCTCCGTGGCTCGGTCGTGTTCGGGTGCTACGGCGCGGTGCGCGGGCTCACGCCGTTGCTCGGTGCCCGGATCCGCCGCCCGGATCAGCTGCTGGCCATGCACGCCCGCCTTGAGCACTGGCGAGCGCCGCTGCGCGCTCTCACGCTGGCGTTGCTCACGGTCCTGCTCGTGGTGGCGGCGGTGGCTGTCGCGTGAAGCTCGACGCCCACGGAATCCAGATCGAGCTGCCGCACGGGTGGAGCGGACGTGTGTTCAGCCGCCAGGACGGCGCCGCCACCCTGCACGCCGGCAACCACACGCTGGCCATCGATGACGGGGAGTTCGGCGATCGCAGCACGGCACGCATGCACCCAGGGGCGTGCTTCATCGCGCTGACCGAATACGTCCCCGGCGCCGGCCTGCGGGCCGGAGACGGCCTGTTCTCGGCACGTCGGATCGAGCTCCCGCTTGACCCGACGCGGTTCGCCGCGCGGGCACTTGCGCATCCCCGTCCCGATCAGGCGGGGACGCAGCAGTTCTTCACGCTGGCGCAGCGCCCACTGTGCCTCTACGTGGTGCTCGCGGGGGGAAGGCCCGTGCGGGCTCGGCAGCTCGCCGCGGTCAATCACGTCCTGCGTTCGCTGCGGGTCAGGGCTCGCGGCGGTTGGCCCCACAACCGCTAACTCTGACCCGGGGCCAAAAACTGGTGGCCGTGGTAGGTCGCCGAGTCGTGGCCGAGCAGGGCAAAGCAGGGGGTCAGGTTCGTGCGCGCGCGATTCGTGTAGGTGGCGGACACGCGGGTCGCCACAACCCCGCTGCCGCTGAGCGCCGCCGCGGTGATTCGCACGGTGATTGTGAACGGAACCGACTGTCCGATCGGGTAGGTGCGACGGCCGCAGCGCAGCGGCGCGGAGAAGCGGCCGCTGCCGGCGTAGAGGCCCGGGGCGTGACGGAGCAGCAGCAGCCGGTCGGCCCCGCCCGAGCGCTCGCGGATCAGGCCGACGGCGTCGCACGCGCCGACGGCGCAGGTGGGAAGAAACGTCCAGATGCGTAGGAAGTTCTGACCCCGGCGCTCGCCCAAGACCCGCTTGGCCACCGTGATGTGCCCGGCGAGCTGGAACTGGCCTTGCAGGCGAGCCGTCGCCGGTGTCGGCCCGGACGTGACGGCCGCGGCGCTCGCCGCCAGCCCAGGAGCGACGGTCACCGAGCCGATCATGCCGGCCAGTGCAACGGCGGGCCAGCGACCGCGCCGCAGGAACCTCATGCCCCGAGCGCCCTCGCGATCACCATCTGCTGCACCTCGTCGGTGCCCTCGCCGATGGTGAGAACCTTGGCGTCGCGATAGAAGCGGCAGATCGGATACTCCTCGATGTAGCCGTAGCCGCCGTGGATCTGCACCGCCTCGTCCGCCGCCCGCACAGCCAGCCGACCGCTCTTGAGCTTCGCCTGCGCGGCGGTTAGGGTGAAGTTGCGCCCCTGATCCTTCAGCCAAGCCGCCTTGTGGACCAGCAGCCGCGCGGCCTCGATCTCGGTGGACATGTCGGCGAGCTTGGCCTGGATCGACTGAAAGCTGGAGATCGGCTGCCCGAAGGCTCGTCGCTCACGCCCGTAGGCCAGCGCCTGCTCGAGCGCCCCCTGCGCGAGCCCGATCCCCATTGCGGCCACGCCGATGCGGCCGATGTCAAGGACATGGAGAAACTGGCGCAGGCCCGACCCCCGCTGTCCGACGAGATTCGCGGCCGGCACGTGACAATCGGTGAACGCGAGCGGGCGGGTATCGGAAGCGTTCCAGCCCATCTTTCGGTAGGGCTCACCAAGCTCGTATCCGGGCGTGCCGTTCTCGACCAGGAAGTTGGAGATCTCCTTGGCCCCATCGGTGGCCCCGGTCAGCGCCGTAATCACGACTAGAGCCGAGATGTCGGTGCCGGCGTTGGTGATGAACTGCTTGGAGCCATTGATGAGCCAACCGCCGTCCTGCGCCACCGCCCGGGTCTTCGTGTTGCCCGCGTCAGACCCGGCATCGGGCTCGGTCAGCCCGAACGCCGCGAGGCACTCTCCGCTACACAGACGCGGCATCCACTGGTGCTTCTGCTCCTCGGAGCCGAACAGGTAGAGCGGCTGGGTTCCGAGTGAGGTGTGCGAGCACAACGTGATCGCCACCGAGGAATCGATCCGGGCGAGCTCCTCGACCGCCAGCGCGTAGGCCAGCGAATCGCCACCCGCGCCTCCGTACTCCTCGGGAAAGGGGATGCCCATCAGATCGAGCTCGCCGAGCCGCTTGACGATCTCGTAGGGAAAGCTCTTGGTGCGGTCGAGATGCTCGGCGACGGGGGCGATCTCCTGCTCGGCGAAGTCGCGGACCGTCTCCCGCAGCAGCCGGTGATGGTCGCTGAGCTCGAAATGCATGCGGGCATTGTCCCAGCACCGCCTGTCCGCCGTCGTACGATCCGCGCGTGCTGGCGCGAACGACCCGAACCGGGCGGCGGGCATCCTCGCCCGCGGCTCCGCCTCCCAGCGTGCGCCTGGGAAGGTTGATGGACGGCGGATTGGCCCCCGCAATCCTGGCCATCGTCGAGCGCGGCGTGAGCCGCCGCCCGGGGTTGGCGGCGGACATCCAGGTCGAGGTCGAGCTGGCGGTGCGCGGCGGCTACCCGCCGGTCCGGATCCTGTTCGACGACAGGACGGTGCTGGTCGAAGATGGGCCGGCTCGTGACCCGGGCCTTCGCGTCGAGGGGGAGCTCGCGGACCTGATCAGCCTGCTGGTGGCCCCGCTGGCCGGCGGGGTGCCGCTGCCGATCACCGCGCGCGGGCGCACCGCGCTGGGCATGGTCGCTAGCCGGCGCGTCCGCGTGCGCGGGCGGCTCGGCCTCCTGCGCCGTCTGCTGGCGGTGATTCGAATCTGAGAGGGATGGCGCTCAGCGCACGGCGGCGTGTGCGGCCTGCACCAGTAGCCTGACGCCGAAACCGGTTGCCCCTTTACCGGTGAGGTAGGCGCGCGGAGCGTCGTAGGCCGTGCCGGCGATGTCCAGGTGGGCCCATGGCGTGTCGCCGACGAACGCGTGCAGGAACTCAGCTGCCGTAATCGCCGAGGCCTCGCGGCGCTCGCTCAGGTTGGTGAGCTCGGCGTAGCGACCCTTGACCATGGCGGCGTAGTCCTCATGCAGCGGTAGCCGCCACAGGAGCTCGCCGCTCGACTCCGCGCCGGCCTGTAGCTCCGCGGCCAGGGTCTCGTCGTTGCACAGCAGGCCGGCGTACACCGAACCGAGCGCCACCAGCACTCCGCCGGTGAGCGTGGCCACATCGATCAGTCGCTCGCTGCCCTCCCGGAGGGCGTGCAGGAGGCAGTCGGCGAGCACTAGGCGACCTTCGGCGTCGGTGTTGTTGATCTCGATCGTGGTGCCGTTCATGGCGCGGACGACGTCCCCGGGCTTGACCGCGCCGCCGCCGGGCATGTTCTCGGTAGCGCCGACCACACCGATGACGCGAATCGGTGCCTGGAGCTCGGCCAGAGCCGCGATTGCCTCAATCACCGCGGCGCCACCCGCCATGTCGAACTTCATCTCATGCATCTTCGCTTGAGGCTTCAACGACAGGCCCCCGGTGTCGAAGGTCACCGCCTTGCCGACGAAGCCCAGCACCGGTCCGTCTGCGCCGGGCCCCTCGTAGCGCAGCGTGATCAGACGCGCCTCCTGTGCCGAGCCCTGCGCTACGGCGGCGAACGCACCCATGCCCGCGTCGCGGATCTCCGCCTCGCTCAGCACGGAGATCGACAGACCCTCCAGACGGCCGGCGGTCTCGATCGCGTAGTCCGCGAGTGCGGAAGGGGTCAGGTCGTTGGACGGAGAGTTGGCAAGGTCCCGGGCTCGATTCTGCGCCGCGGCCAGCACGCCGGCCACGCGCACCGCCTCGGACACATCGTGGTGCGCGCTGAGCACCATCCGGCTGAGCGAGCTCGCGTTTTCAGCCCGCTTGTAGCGGTCGAACCGGTATGCGTGGAGAACGGTTCCGTGGACCAGGGCGCCGGCGATCGGATCGGGCACATGGTGCGGCAGCTCCCAGCAGAGCACCCGCGCCCCGAGCTCGAGGGCCCGGGCGTGGGCCTTCGCCGCCGCTACGCGGGCGCGCTCGGGCTGGAGATCCGGGCGTGATCCGAGACCGGCGAGGATGAACCGGCGCCCCTGGGCGTGTGTGACGGCGACGCGCCCCAGTTCGGTGCGCGCCTCTCCGGACTCCAACAGCGCCTGGAGCGTGCCCTCGGAGACATCGTGGGCGACCCGCTCCGCGTCGAAGACGCCCACCACGATGGTGTCCGCGTCGGTGTCGAGGGGTCCCTGGGTGGTCGCCTCGACGTGCACGCCGGGCACCCTAGCAACGGCCGCATTCACCGCGCGCCCACTGGTGCTCGTCGCCGTCCGTACGTTCGGGACCACTAGCATTGGGGCCACCCCCTCCAGCGAAATCGGAGTCTCCACCAGATGCCAAAGACCGTGATCCTCTCTGCTGCCCGCACGCCGATCGGCAAGCTCGGCGGCGGCCTGGCCAGCCTCGACGCGACGGAGCTCGGCGGGACGGCGATCAAGTGCGCCCTCGAGCGCGCGGACGTCGCCCCGGAGGAGGTCCAGCACGTCGTCATGGGCCAGGTCATTCAGGCCGGCCAGGGGCAGATCCCGTCCCGGCAGGCGCAGATCAAGGCCGGGATCCCCCGGGAGGTCCCCTCGGAGACGATCAACAAGGTCTGTGCATCCGGGATCCGGGCCGCGGGGCTGCTCGACGCCGCGATCCGCGCCGGAGACCTCGAGGTTGGCGTCGGCGGGGGCATGGAATCGATGTCCAACGCGCCGTACCTGCTCACGCAAGCCCGCTTCGGCTTCCGCATGGGCGACGCCAAAGCGATCGACTCGATGATCAACGACGGGCTCACCAACCCCTTCTCCGGCAAGCACATGGCCCAGGAGGCCAGTGAGGTCGCGAGCGAACTGGAGCTGACCCGTCCCGACATGGACCGCTGGTCGCTGCGCTCGCACGAGTTGGCGATCAAGGCGACCGATGAGGGGCGGCTGCCCGAGGAGATCGTGCCTGTCACGGTCAAGGGCAAGAAGGGGGACACGGTGGTGGAGATCGACGAGGCGCCCCGCCGCGACACCAGCCTCGCGACGCTGGCCAAGCTGCCGCCGATATTCGTCAAGGACGGATCCCACACGGCGGGCAACGCCCCCGGGGTCAATGACGGCGGTGGCGCGTTGGTGCTGGCCAGCGACGAGTGGGCCAAACGCAACGGCAAGACCGTGCTGGCCACCATCATCGCCCAGGCCCAGGTCGCCGACGACTTTGCCTACCTGGCCCGAACGCCGGCCAAGGCGGCCGAGAAGGCGCTCGCGAAGGCTGGCCTGAGGGCGGAGGACATCGATGTGTGGGAGATCAACGAAGCCTTTGCCTCCGTGACGCTGAACTCGATCCGGATGCTCGGCATCGACGAGGACCGAGTCAACGTCAACGGGGGCGCGGTCGCGCTCGGCCACCCAATCGGCGCTTCGGGCGCCCGGATTCTGGGATCGCTCGTGCTCGAGCTGCGCCGGCGCGGTGGTGGCATCGGGTGCGCAGCAATCTGCTCGGGCGGAGGCCAGGGCGATGCCGTGCTGGTGGAGGTGAACGGGGGCTGAGCTCGACGGCCGCCTTCTTCGATCTGGACCGGACCCTGATGCAGGGGTCCTCGGCCTTCCAGTTCGGGCGGGCGGCCTACCGGGCGGGGCTGCTCTCCCGCCGGCGGTTGGCCGCGGATGCGTGGGCGAACATCCAGTTTCGGCTGCGTGGGTCGACCGATGAGGGCACGAAGGCGCTGCGCGAGCGCATCTCGAAGTCGCTCGCCGGCACGCGGGTGGTCGACCTCGAGCGGCTCGGCCCCGATGTCCTCGCGGGCATCCTGCCGCGGCTGTACCCGCAGATGCTGACGGTCGCACACGAGCACCAGGACGCCGGGCGACGCGTGTACATCGTCACCGCCGCCTCGCACGAGCTGGCGGAGATGCTCGCGCGGGTCCTCGGGTTCGACGGCGCTATCGGATCTCGGTTCTCCGAGGCCGTGGACGGCGTCTACACCGGAGCGCCCGTAGGCCTGTTTGTCTATCGCAGCGACAAGGCCGAGGCGATCCGGCGCCTGGCCGCACGCGAGGACATCGACCTGGACGCCTCGTTTGCCTATTCCGATTCGGAGTCAGATCTGCCGATGCTGCAGGTCGTCGGCAACGCGGTCGCGGTAAACCCGGATCGGGAGCTGCTCCAGGTCGCCCGCCGGGAAGGATGGGCAGTGCTGCGCTTCGATCGTCTTGGGCGGCGGCTGAAGATGACTGTCGCGCTCGCCGGCGCGGCAGCGGCGGGCGGGGTGGGGAGCACCGTGCTCATGCACCGGACCCGCGCGATCCGCCATCGCCGCCGGTCGCTCAGGCGGCCTGTCCGGTCAGCGCACGCACCGCGGCTTGCTATCGGCCGCGACTGATCACGAGGGGAGCCCGTGATCGCCGCCGTCGCCGGCGTGGCCGACAGCGCGAAGACCAGCGGGCCGCGAAGACCAACGGGCCGAGAGCCAGCAAACGCGGAAGTCGCATCCCCGTCGAACAGCGTAACGTCGGGGCCCCAGCACCAACGAGCGCTGCTCGTAGACTTTCCACATGGCCTCAGCCCCCAAACTTACCGACCTCGAGCGCTGGGAGTGCGAGACGTTCGACCGCACTCCCGAGCGCGACGCGCCGTTCTCCACGATCTCTGGAGAGCCGATCAAGCCGCTGTACACCGAGTCCGATCTTCCCGAGGACGCGGAGTCGGCGATCGGTCTGCCGGGTGAGTTTCCGTACACCCGCGGGGTCTACGGATCGATGTATCGCGGACGTCTGTGGACGATGCGCCAGTTCGCCGGCTTCGGCGACGCCGCCGAAACCAACAAGCGCTTCCGCTACCTGCTCGATCACGGCCAGACCGGACTCTCGACGGCGTTTGACATGCCCTCGCTGATGGGCCACGACTCAGACCATCCGCGCTCGCTGGGTGAGGTGGGGCGAGAGGGAGTAGCGGTCGACACGCTGGCCGACATGGAAACCCTGTTCGACGGGATTCCCCTGGACGAGGTCACGGTGTCGATGACGATCAACGCGCCGGCCCCGATGATGCTCGCGTTCTACGTCGTCGCGGCCGAGCGCAAGGGGATCCCGAGCGACCGGCTCGGGGGCACGATCCAGACGGACATCCTCAAGGAGTACATCGCCCAGAAGGAGTGGTGCTTCCCCGTCGATCCAGCGATGCGGCTGGTCACCGATATGGTCGAGTGGTGCTCGGCGGAGATGCCGCGCTGGCACCCGATCTCGATCAGCGGCTACCACATCCGGGAGGCCGGCTCGACGGCGGCGCAGGAGCTCGCCTTCACACTGAAGGACGGGCTCACCTACGTCGAGCATGCGCTCGCGCGGGGCCTCGCGGTCGACGATTTCGCGCCTCGGCTGTCGTTCTTCTTCAACGCCCACATCGACTTCTTCGAGGAGATCGCCAAGTACCGGGCGGCGCGTCGGATTTGGGCGCGCGAGCTGCGTGACACCTTCGGCGCGCAGGACGAGCGCTCGATGCTGATGCGGTTCCACACCCAGACCGCCGGTGTCTCGCTGACCGCCCAACAGCCGCTGAACAATGTCGTGCGGACGGCGATCGAGGCGCTAGCCGGGGTCCTCGGGGGGACGCAGTCGCTGCACACCAACTCGTTTGACGAGGCGCTCGCGTTGCCAACCGAGCAGGCGGTGCGCGTCGCCTTGCGCACGCAGCAGATCATCGCCGAGGAGACCGGTGTCACGAACACGATCGACCCGCTCGGGGGCTCCTACTTCGTCGAGGCGCTGACCGACCGGATGGAGGAACAGGCGTACTCCTACTTCCGCAAGATCGACGAGCAGGGCGGCATGGTCGAGGCGGTCAAGCGCGGATATCCCCAGCGGGAGATAGCCGATGCGGCGTTCCAATATCAGCTGGAGGTTGAGGCCGGCACCCGGAAGGTCGTCGGCGTCAACGCGTACACGGAGGGCGACGACGGGGACACCAATCTGCTGCGGATCGATCCCGCCTTCGAGCCCCAGCAGATCCAGCGCGTACGCGAGGTACGCCAGCGCCGGGATGGCACTGCCGTCGCCGCTGCGCTCGGCACGCTGGAGAACGCCGCGCGAGATCCGCGGGCCAACCTGATGCCCCATCTGGTCCAAGCCGCGCGCGCCGACGCGACTGAGGGCGAGATGGTGCAGGCGCTCCAAGCCGTGTTCGGTACCTATACCGAAACGCCGGCCTTCTAGCGGTCCCTCTACAATCCCGGCGCCCGCAGGCGCGGCACTGTCGTCCTGACCCGCCTGGCGGATTCCCGATGGCCACCTCCTCCGAGAAGAAGATTCGCGTCGTAGTTGCGAAGCCCGGACTTGACGGGCATGATCGCGGCGCGAAGATCATCGCTCGCGCGTTACGCGATGCTGGGATGGAGGTGATCTACACCGGTCTGCACCAGACGCCCGCGCAGATCGTGGAGACGGTCATCCAGGAAGACGCCGACGCCGTCGGACTGTCGATTCTCTCCGGAGCGCACATGACGCTGGTGCCGAAGGTCATGGAGCTGCTGGCCGAGCAGGGAATCGACGACGTCGTCGTGACGGTCGGGGGGACGATTCCCTCCGATGATGTCGAGGAGCTGAAGTCACTCGGGGTGGCCGAGGTGTTCACTCCCGGCGCGTCGTCTCAGCAGGCGGTCGACTTCATTCGCCGCGCCGTACGGTCCTAGTGGTCTCCTCCGCAAGCACGCCCGCCGGCAGCGCCTCGCGGTGCGGCCGCACCTACGGCGGAAACCGCTAAGCGCGCAAGCCGATGGAAAATCGTTGCATCGGGGCGATCGGTCGCTGCCAGCACTGCGGCCGATTGACTCGTCAGTCAACCGGGTAATATGGGATCCGTTTCGAGAAGGAGGCACTGATGAAAATTTGCGTCCTGGTCAAAGAGGTGCCGGACGCCGCGGTCGAGAAGCGCATCAATCCCTCGACGGGGCGAATGGACCGAACAGGCGAGAAAAACCTGAATCCGTACGACACGCACGCCATTGAAGCCGCGATGCAGATTCGCGAAGGCGGCGCTGTCGAAGTCGACGAGATCGTTGCCGTGACAATGGGGCCGGAGTCGTCCGTCCGCGCATTGCACAAGGCGGTCTCGCTCGGCGCCGACCGTTCGCTTCATCTGACCGACGAGGCCCTCGCCGGCTCGGACGTCGCGGCGACCGGCTACGCGCTCTCGAAGGCGCTGGAAAAAGAGCAGCCCGACCTTGTGCTGCTCGGCCAGCAGTCAGACGACGGTGAGTGCTACACGATCGGCGCGGTGGTCGCCGACCACCTGAAGATGCCCTCGCTGACCCAGGTGATCAAGATGGACGTCGACGGCGGCGGCCTGCGCTGCGAGCGTCAGGCCGAGTACGGCTACGACACCGTCCAGGTGGAGATGCCGGCCGTGATCTCCGTCGGCGACGCGATCAACGAGCCCCGGTATCCCTCGCTCAAGGCGATCATGGGCGCCAAGAAGAAGCCGATGGAGTCCGTCGGCACCGGCGACGTCGGGATCGATGCTTCGCTGGTCGGCGAGAACGGTTCCCGAGTGCAGTGCGGTGACTTCCACGACCCGCCGGCCAAGGCCGCCGGCCAGATCATCGAGGATGAGGACACCAACGAGACCGTCGAGAAGATCGTCGCCTGGCTCGATGAAAGGAAGCTGATTTAGACATGGCAGACGTACTCACCTACGTCCTCCACTACGAGGGCGCGCTGAACAAGAACTCGCTCGGCGCTGTCTCCGAGGGCGCCGCGCGGGCGGCGGAGATCGGCGGCGAGTGTCACGCCGTCGTCGTCGGCGGCGAGGATCTGACCGACGAGCTGTGCCAGTCGGTCGGCGCCTACGGGGCGACCAAGGTGTTCCGCGGCCGGGGGCCCGAGGGCCTGGCGCAGCCGATCGTCGACGTGATGGCCAAGGTGATCGACGACCACGGGCACTCCTACGCCCTGTTCGGCGGCGGTCTGCTCGGCTTCGAGATCGGCGCCGGCCTAGCCGCCCGCAAGCACGCCGGGGTGACGATGGAGGTGACCGCGATCAAGGCGCAGGATGGCAAGCTCGTCGCCGAGCGCCCGATCCTTCAGGACTCGAAGATCTCCGTGTCCCGTTATCAGGGCGACCTCGGGATCATCATTGGGCGGATCAACGCGTTCGAGAGCTCGCAGCGCGACGGCGGATCGGCCGAGGTCGTCGACGTCGACGTCGAGCTCTCCCCGTGGTCGACCAAGGCCAGCATGGTTCAGCGCGGCGAACAGCGTGGCGCCGATGTCGACATCGAAGGGGCCGACATCCTCGTGGCCGGCGGGCGCGGGCTCGGCAAGGCCGAGGGGTTTGAGCTCGCCGAGCAGCTGGCATCGGCGTTCGGCTCCAACGCCGCCGTCGCGGCCACGCGAGCGGTGGTCGACGCCGGCTGGTACCCGTATGCGGCGCAGATCGGCCAGACCGGCAAGACGGTGGCACCGAAGCTGTACCTGGCGGCCGGGATCTCGGGCGCCATCCAACACAAGGTGGGAATGCAGTCCTCGGAGAACATCGTCGCGATCAACAAGGACTCGAACGCGCCGATCTTCGAATTCTCCGACCTCGGCATCGTCGGCGATCTGAACAAGATCCTGCCCAAGCTGACCGACGCGATCAAGGCGAAGAAGGGGTCCTGAGGCCGTGTCATCGAGCAACGGAGCACACGCACCCAGCGAGTTCCCGCCCCCCGTCGACTCGGTCAAGGAGTTCATCAAGCGCGACCTCGACGGCGAGGACGAGCGGATCGACGTAGGGGTGGCAATCGTCGGTGGCGGCACCGCCGGGCTGGCCACGGCCAACCGCCTGCTCCAGTTGCTCGGCGACGACCCCGCGGTGATGGAGCGGCTGGGAGAGGTCCCGGTCGCGGTGATCGAGAAGGCCAAAACCTGCGGCGGCCACAACCTCTCGGGCGCGGTGATGCGTCCGGGCCCGCTGCAGGAGCTGTTCCCCGAACTGTCCCGCGAGGACTGGCGTAAGGAGCGCTTCGCGTTCGGCGAGGTGACCAAGGAAGCGGTCTACATGCTCCCCAGCGGGAAGACCAAGCTGCGGATACCGACGCCGCCGAACTTCAAGAACCACGGCAACGAGGTCGTGTCGGTGGCTGCGCTCGCTCGCTATCAGCAACGCCAGGCCGAGGAGGGTGGCGCGTACGTGCTGACCGAGACTTCAGCCGCTCAGCTGATCGTGCAGGACGGGAAGGTCGTGGGCGCTCGCTCGGGCGACAAGGGCCGGGGCAAGGACGGCGAGCCACAGGGCAACTTCGAGCCCGGGACGGACATCAAGGCCGCGGTGACGGTTTTGGCCGAAGGCTGCTGGGGCCACCTCACCGGCGCGGCCATCCGTGAGTTCGGCCTGGCTGAGGGCCGCGAGCCACAGGTCTGGGAGCTCGGGGTCAAGGAGCTGTGGAAGGTGCCCAAGGCGCTGGATCGCGTGATCCACACGATCGGCCCGTGGCCGCTGAAGCTCTCGGCCAAGTATGGCCAGATCGGCGGGACTTGGCTGTATCCGATGAAGGATGAGAAGACCGGTGACGACCTGGTCTCGATTGGGTTCGTGATCGATCTCGAGTACCGGGACGCGACGACCTCCGCCCACGATCTGTTGCAGATGTTCAAGCAGCACCCGCTGGTCAAGGGCATCCTGGAGGGCGGTGAGCGAGTCGGCTGGGGCGCTAAGGCCCTCCCGGGCGGCGGTTATTGGTCGATGCCCAAGCTCTCGATGCCCGGTGCGCTGCTGGTCGGCGATTCCGGCGGCATGGTCGACACGGTCGCGCTCAAGGGGGTGCACCACTGTCTGCAGTCCGGCAAGCTCGCCGCCGAAGCGATCTACGCCTCGCTGAAGGGCGAGAAGCCCCTGTCCTCCTACGAGGAGGCGGTGGAGGATTCGTCGATCGGCACGGAGCTCTACCAGGTCCGCAACACGCGCCAGCCGTTCTCCAAGGGCTTTATCAAGGGCGCGCCGCTGGTCAATCTGGCCATCGCCACCAAGGGCAAGCTCCCGGGTGGACGCCTCGCATGGGACCGCAACGACGAGCAGCCGCTGTTCGTCGGCGACACGCGAGACCGGTACCCCAAGCCCGACGGCAAGTACATCTTCGACAAGCTCTCGTCGGTCTACATCTCCGGAAACGCGACCCGCGACGACGCGCCGAACCACATCCGGGTGCGCAAGAACGTGCCCCGGGAGATCGCCGAGGGCTGGCGTTACATGTGTCCCGCGGGCGTCTACGAGATCCCCGACGAGGCGCCGGCGCAGGGTCCGGTGGACGTGATCGTCAACTACACCAACTGCGTGCAGTGCGGTGCGATCACCGCCAAGGGCGGGCGGTTGACCCCGCCCGAGGGCGGAGACGGCCCGCTCTATACGCTGACCTGAGCTGGCCGCCCGGAGCGGGCAACTTCGGCGGGGTTGAGTTGTTGTAGATGAGCATGAAGCGTCTTTTCATCACCTGTGTCGCGGTGAGCCTGATCGGCGCCGGAACTGCCCTCGCCACCAGCGCCGGAGTCCCGCGCGTGCGCCTTCGCCACTTCGTCTGTCGGCGGGCGCTTGATCCAGCCGAGCGCGCGGTCTCGGTCACAGCGGTGATGCGTCCGGTCAAGGGCACGGAAAAGCTCGCGCTGCGCTTCGAACTGCTCTCGCGTGCAACAGGGGGGCGTTCGGCCGCCGCGGTCAACGGCGGCGACCTGAACTCGTGGATCTCGCCGGCGAATCCGACGCTGGGCCAGCGCTCGCGGGACGTCTGGATCCTCAACAAGCAGGTCGTCGACCTGATGGCTCCCGCCGCCTATCGCTTCCGGGTGATGTTTCGTTGGAGCGGCGCCCACAACCGGGTCCTGGCCACGGCCGAACGGGACACCCCAACGTGCGCCCAGCCTGAGTTGCGCCCCGACTTATCCGTCCAGTCGATCAGCGTCAGCCCGAACCCGACCCAGCCGATGCTCAGCCTCTATGTCGCGACGATCCGCAATCTGGGTCTGAGCGCAGCCGGGCCGTTTACGGTTCTGTACTCGCCAGGCGGCGGCGGCGCGGTCAAGACCCACTCGCTCAACGGGCTCGCGTCCGGCGCGAGCACGCAGGTGACGTTCCTGGGACCGTCGTGCAGCTCGAGGGTCACGCCGACGATAACCGTCGATCCAAACGAGCGAGTCGACGACCCAAACCGAGCCAACAACTCGAAGGCCGTGGTGTGCCCGGCCGGGGCTACGCCAGCGCTGAAGCGAGCGTCCGCCGGACGCTAGACTCAGGCAGACCATGAAGACTGAAATTCATCCCCAGTACCTCGATGCTCATGTGCGCTGCACCTGCGGCAACGAGTTCACGACCCGCTCCACCAAGTCCGAGATCCACGTCGAGATCTGCTCAGCTTGCCATCCGTTTTATACGGGCCGGCAGAAGCTGGTCGACACCGGCGGCCGGGTCGAACGCTTCCAGCGGCGGGTTGCCAAGGGTCGCCGGTCGGCCCGCACCAGCGCCGGCACCGGCGCGTAGCGAAGGCTCTGTCCGTGGGGACGGGGGTCAGGAACGGAAGCCTGCCCGCACCGTCCGAGCCTGCCGTGCGGGCACAGACGCGTCCGGAGGGGCGGCTGACCGCCACGCGTGACGCCCCCGTCGGCGGACAGGCGGTGCTTGAGGGCGTGATGATGCGCGGCGTCCGCACCTGGGCGGTGGCGGTTCGCAAGCCCTCGCCCGAGGAGGGCCAGCAGGGGGAGATCGACGTCCAGTGGTTTCCGCTCGTCTCCTGGGCCAGAAAGCGCCGTGTCTACCGGTGGCCGGTGATCCGCGGGGTCGTCGCGCTGGCGGAATCGCTCGGCATCGGCCTGCGGGCCCTCGGCATTTCCGCCAACGCGCAGCTGCCCGAGGCCGAACAGGAGATCTCCGGCGGCGTCTGGGCCGGAACGGTGATCGTGGCGCTCCTGTTCGCCGTCGGACTGTTCTTCGTCGTTCCGGTCGGGTTGACCAGCCTGATCAAGCACCAGCTCGGATCATCGCTGCTGTTTTGGGCGGTGGAGGGGGTCCTGCGAACCTCGATCTTCCTCGGGTACCTCGTGCTGCTGTCCCGGGTGCCGGATCTGCGGCGCGTGTTCGAATACCACGGCGCCGAACACAAGGTGATCTCGTGCTATGAGGCCGAGGACGAGCTGGTACCCGAGCGGGCGACTCTGTACTCGCGTCTTCACCCCCGCTGCGGCACCAGCTTCCTGCTGATCGTGATGATCATGGCGATCTTCGTCTTCGCCCCGGTCGGCTTGCCGGTGTGGTGGCTGCTGGTGCTGACGCGGATCCTCGGCGTTCCGCTGATCGCCGGGCTGTCGTTCGAGGTGATCAAGTGGGCCGGCAAGAACCGGCGCCGGCGCTGGGTCCAGGTGATCATGTATCCCGGGCTGCAGCTCCAACGGCTGACCACCCGCGAGCCCGATCTCGATCAGCTGGCGGTGGCGATCGCGTCGCTGCAGGCGGTCCTCGCGGTCGAAACGCCCGGCGAGGCCTCGGCCGAGGACATGCTCGGCGTCGAGGTAGTCGCCTGACCGCTCAGCCCAGTCCTACACTCGTCGTCACGATGATTGACGACTTGGTGGGGCAGATTGAGGCCCGATTTGGGGCCCTGCAAGCGGAACTCTCCGACCCTGAGGTGATCGGCGACCGCGAGAAGTTCACCGCGGCCAGCCGCGCCTACAGCGAGCTCGAGTCGGCCGCGCGCCTGGCGGTCGAATATCGCCACGCGGTTGACGACTTCGAGGGCGCCCAAGAGCTGCTGGCCGAGGACGGAAGCGACAGCGAGCTGCGCGGGCTGCTGGAATCCTCGCGGGAGCGAATCGCGGCGATCGAGGAGGAGATCCGGCTGGCCATGGTCGAGCGCGATCCCAACGACGACAAGAACGTGATCGTCGAGATCCGGCCCGGAGCCGGCGGCGACGAGGCCGCCATCTGGGCCGGCGACCTGTACCGGATGCTGACCCGGTACGCCGAGCGCCTCGGCTTTGCGGTGGAGCCGCTGTCAATCGGCGACGGCAGCTACACATTCGCGATCAAGGGCGACGGCGCCTACTCGGTGTTCAAGTTCGAGGGCGGGACCCATCGGGTCCAGCGGGTGCCCGAGACGGAGTCCCAAGGCCGGGTGCACACATCGACCGCAACGGTGGCGGTGCTACCCGAGGTCGACGACGTCGAGGTCGAAATCGATCCTGGAGAACTGCAGGTCGACGTCTATCGCAGCTCTGGCCCCGGCGGCCAGTCGGTCAACACGACTGACTCGGCGGTGCGGATCACCCACAGGCCGACGGGCATAGTCGTCTCGATGCAGGATGAGAAGTCACAGCTCCAGAACCGCGAGCGCGCGATGCGGGTGCTGCGGGCGCGCCTCTACGAGCGAGCCCTGGCCGAGCAACGGGCCGAGCAGGCCGCGTCACGCCAGGCGCAGGTCGGAACCGGCGAGCGCGCGGAGAAGATCCGGACCTACAACTACGGCGAGAAGCGGGTCAAGGATCACCGCATCAACCTGCTCGTGCACAACCTCGACGCGATCCTGATCGGGGAACTCGACGAGCTCACCGCGGCGCTGCAGGACGACGAGAAGCGCCGGCGGCTAGAGGAGCGAGCCGTTGCCTGAGGCGGCGCTGTCCGCGCCGTCCTCGGTGGGTGCGGCGCTCTCTGCGGCCGGCGGGCGGCTGGCGCGGGCAGGGTGCGACACGCCGCGGCTCGACGCCGAGCTGCTCCTGGGCTCGGTGCTCGGCGTTGATCGTGCATGGCTGATGGTGGAGCGCGACTCGGCAGTCGACTCGGCGGCTGCTGCATTGTTCGGTGGGCTGGTGGCGCGTCGCGCCGCGCGGGAGCCGGTGGCCTACATCCTTGGCCGCCGCGCGTTTCGCCACCTGGAACTGGCCGTCGACCCGCGGGTGCTGATTCCGCGACCGGAGACCGAGCTGCTGGTGGAGGTCGGACTGACGCTGGCGTCCGGCGCGCGGGTGATCGACGTGGGAACCGGTAGCGGCGCCGTGGCGCTGGCACTGGCGCACGAGCGCCGCGACCTCTCGATCGTCGGCATCGATGTCAGCGAGGACGCGTTGAGCGTCGCACGGGCGAATGCGGCCCGCCTTGCGCTCTCGGTTGAGTTCCGCCAGGGTGACCTGGTGGCGGGCGAGCGCGGCGATGCCGTGCTGGCCAATCTGCCGTACGTGGCCACGCGGGAGAGCGACTTGCTGCCGCGCGATGTGGCTGAGTTCGAGCCCGGGCTGGCGCTGCTCGCGGGCGAGGACGGGCTCGATCAGATTCGCCGGCTGGTCGCGATGCTGGCCGGAGTCCCCCTGGTGGCGCTGGAGGTTGGTTTTGACCAGGCCGAGCGGGTTTCTGGACTGCTCACCGCAGTCGGGTATGCCTCGGTGGACCGACTGCGGGACCTGGCCGGCCACGAACGAGTGGTGCTCGCGCGCCGGTGAGCGGAGGTTCGGACTCGCTGGCCTTCGAGCGCTGCCTGGCGGTGGGTGGCGTGGCCCTGTTCCCTGCCGACACCGTGTACGGACTGGCCTGCGATCCGAGCGAGCGGCTCTCGGTCGAGCGGCTCTACCGGCTCAAACAACGGCCGCTTAGCAAACCGTCCGCGGTGATGTTCTTCGATCTCGGCTTGGCGTCCGCCGCGCTGCCTGAGCTTGGCGAGCGAACCCGACATGCGATGAGTCATCTGCTCCCGGGGCCACTGACGTTGCTGCTTCCGAACCCAGATGAGCGGTTTCCGCTGGCCTGCGGTGAGGATCCGACGACCCTCGGTCTGCGGGTACCGCGCGTGGAGCGGTTGGCTGGTGTCCGCTGGCCGGTGCTGCAGTCGAGCGCCAACCTTGCCGGTGGGCCGGATCCGCGACGCGTCTCGGACGTACCGGAGGTGCTGCGGCGGGGCGTGGATCTGGTCTTGGACGGCGGGGAGCTTCCGGGCCTGTCTTCGACCGTGTTGGATCTGCGTCGGTTCGAGGACCAGGGCGAGTGGTCGGTGATCAGGCCGGGGGCCGTGAGTGACGCTGAGGTGGCCGGCGCCCTCCAGTGGCAGTTCCACTTCGATCCTGACACATACGACGCGATGATCCACGCGGATATACCTGCTTATGACCGCTTTCAGGAGGAGCTGGCGCTCGCCACGGGGGCGGGGGGGAGGCGGATCCTCGAGCTCGGCACAGGAACCGGGGAAACGGCCGCGCGGTTGCTCACGACTCATCCCGACGCGGTCCTGGTCGGCCTCGATGTGAGCGGGCCGATGCTCGCTGCCGCGCGGGCGCGACTGCCCTCCGCTCGCGTGGAGCTGCGGATGGGGGAACTTCAGGGAGTGCTGCCGGATGGACCGTTCGATCTGGTGGCCAGCGCGCTCTGCGTGCACCATCTCGACGGACCGGAGAAGGCTGACCTGTTCAAGCGCGTGGCCCGAGTGCTGGCGCCGGGCGGTCGCTTCGTGATTGCGGACGTCGTCGTTCCGCCTGATCCAGCGCACGCGCGCGTCTCGCTGACCCCGGGCTACGACAAGCCGAGTCCGGTGGCTGATCAGCTGCGATGGCTGCAGGATGCTGGTTTCACCGCGGAGGCCACCTGGACGCGCGGGGACCTGGCCGTGATCCGGGCCGACCTCTCCGGTTGACCGACCGGGTTGCCCATCACCGGCGCTGGTATCGTCGCGTCCATGGCCGCCGAGCTCCCGCCGGACTTCTTCAATCGCCCGTTGGCCGAAGTGGATCCTGAGATCGCGGAGGTGCTGGCGCTCGAGCTCGAGCGCCAGCAGCGGACGCTGGAGATGATTGCCTCGGAGAACTTCGTCCCGCTGTCGGTGCTCGAGTGCCAGGGCTCGGTGCTGACCAACAAATACGCCGAGGGGTATCCCGGCAAGCGCTATTACGGCGGCTGTGAGCACGTCGATGTGGCCGAGCAGCTGGCCATCGACCGGGCGAAGGAGCTGTTCGGAGCCGAGCACGCCAACGTGCAGCCGCACTCCGGTGCTCAGGCCAATGCGGCCGTTTACCACGCGCTGCTGACGCCCGGGGACACGCTGATGGGCCTCGAGCTCGCCCACGGCGGCCATCTCACCCACGGGATGAAGATCAACGTCTCCGGTCGTTTGTACGACATCGCGCCGTACCAGGTCGACCGTGAGACCAGCCTGATCGACATGGACGAGGTCGAGCGGATCGCCGAGGAGCGCCGGCCGAGGATGATCCTGGCGGGCTGGTCGGCATATCCGCGGCAACTGGACTTTCCGCGCTTCCGGGAGATCGCCGACGCCGTCGGAGCGCTGCTGATGGTCGACATGGCGCACTTCGCCGGACTCGTCGCAGCCGGGTTGCACCCGAGCCCGGTGCCATTTGCTGACGTGGTCACGACGACGATCCACAAGACGATCGGCGGCGGCCGCGGCGGCATGATCCTCTGCCGCGACGAGTACGCGAAGAAGATCAACTCCGCCGTCTTTCCCGGCCAACAGGGCGGCCCGCTCGAGCACGTCATCGCCGGCAAGGCCGTGGCCCTGCGGATCGCTCAATCAGAGACCTTCCGCGAACGGCAGGGCCGGACTCTGTCCGGCGCACGCGCGGTGGCAACCGAGCTGCTCGGCGCGGGCGGCGGCGTCAACGTCCTGACCGGCGGGACCGACGTTCACCTCGTGCTGTGCGACCTGCGCGAATCCGAGCTCGACGGCCAGCAGGCGGAGGACCGCCTGCATTCGATCGGGATCACCGTCAACCGCAACGCGGTGCCGTTCGATCCGCGTCCGCCGGCCGTGTCCTCGGGCCTGCGGATCGGGACGCCCGCGCTGGCCACACGAGGCTTCGACATCGACGACTTCGTCGAGGTCGGCAAGATCATCGCCGCGGCCCTGCAGCCTGGCGAGTTCGAGGGCCGTCGGTCGGAATTGACCGAGCGCGCGGCTGCCCTGGCCGAGAAGTACCCGCTGTATGCGGGGCTGGGAGTGGGCGCGGTCGCCTAAGGCGCGGGGCGGGCGCGCGGTTCTGTCCGACGCCGCCGGCCACGGCGATCTACGCGCACCTTGCACCGCTGATACACCGACCCGGAACGGCACGGTCCTGCCGGGCTGCCATGCTACGACCACGACATGCGGTACTGGGACGCCGTCTTTGCCTTCGTCGTCGCGACGGGTGTCGCTGCGCTGCTGACGCCGCTGGCCGCGCGGCTCGCGCGCCGCGTGGGGGCGGTTGCGATGCCGAGCGACCGGGGTTTGGCCACGAGGATGACCCCGCAGCTGGGCGGTCTGGCGATCCTGGCGGGCGTCCTCGTGGCCGCCGCGATCTGGATGCCCGACGAGATCAAGCTGGCCCGCACGGTCGGTGGACGGCCGAACTCAGGCGGAAGCGTCGACACGTGGACGATCCTCGCGGGCGCGGCGGTCATCGCCCTGGTCGGGGCGATCGACGACGCTCGTGCCCTGCGGCCTCAATGGAAGCTGCTGGGGCAGATTGCGGCGGCGGTGATCGCGGTGGAGGGAGGCGCTGTGGTCACCGATGTGACGCTGCCGTTCATCGGCGCGCTGCAGTTCCCGAACACCGGCGGCGTGCTGAGCGCGCTGTGGATCGTCGGGCTGATGAACGTGGTCAATTTCAGCGACGGAGTGGACGGGCTGGCGGCCGGCGTGTGCACGATCGACGGCGTCGCCTTCTCGATCATCGCGTTCGACCTCAACGTCAATGCGGCCGGGGTGCTCGCCGCCCTCACCGCCGGTGCGGCGCTCGGCTTCCTGTTTCACAACTTCCATCCGGCCTCGGTATTCATGGGCGATTGCGGCGCGAACCTGCTCGGCTACCTGCTCGGCGTGGTGGCCGTGATGGCCTCGTTGAAGACCCAGACCGTCGTCGCCCTGGTGGTCCCGTTGTTTATCCTCGCCGTGCCGTTTCTCGATACCGGGTTTGTCGTGGCCAAGCGCCTGAAGTACAAGCGAAAGCCGTGGACCGCGGACGCCACCCACTTCCATCACCGAATGGCCAATCTCGGCTTCAGCCAGCGCAAGACGGTGGCCTACATGTACGGCTGGACGCTGATGCTGGCGGTCCTGGCGGTGTCCCTGCGCGTCGTGCCCTACCACGATCACGGCCCGCCGGGCCACTACCACGCGGGCTGGGTGGTGGTGATGGTGCTGCTCGGACTGCTTGCGCTCGCCGCCAGCGTGTATCTCGTTTATGTGCTCGAGATTCTCAAGTTCAGGACACGCCGGGCGCGGCAGCTGAGGATCCAGGATCCCGATACCTCCGAGCACGAGATCGACGAGCAGGTCCGCACCGACTTGGAGACGGGCGAGTTCGACCGCGTGGGATAGTGCGCTGAATGGAGAAGCCCCGTCTCGACGCGCTGACCTCGTTCACGATGCTCGACGGATCGCAGATCCGTGAGCTGGCCGGCTCGGCCTGGACTCCCGCGGAGCGCCGGAGCCTCGCCGGTGCGACGCCCCCGCTGGGGCCGGGAGACGGCCGAGCACCGGCGTCCGAACGACACCGTAACGACGGGGCGCTGAGCTGAAGGGCCTGAGCAGGATCCAGGTGGCGATCCTCGCGGGGATCGCGCTGATCACGGCTCTCGCGGGCGTAACTCGTTATGCCGGTGGAGTCTCTCAGGTGCTGGCATTCGTGCTCTCAGCCCTCGCGCTGGCAGGTCTTGCGTGGATCGTGTCGTTTTCGACCGAGCAGGTGGGCCGCCGGTTCGGACCCGCGATCACGGGTTTCCTGCAATCGACGCTGGGAAATCTTCCCGAGTTCTTCGTGGTCATCTTTGCCCTGAACGCGGGCCAGAAAATCGTGGCGGAAACGGCGATCCTGGGCTCCATTCTGGTCAACGCGCTGCTGGTCCTTGGGGTCGTGATCATCGTCGGCGCGCGTCGTGAGCGCGACGGAATGATGCGTTTCAATGCGCGCCTGCCCAACGACACGGCGACGCTGCTGCTCATCTCCTCATTCATCATCGTCCTGATCGGGCTCGCCGTCTCTTCCCACGACCCGGCCAGCCATCACACGAAGACGATCTCGATCATCGGAGCCGTCGCCATCCTGGTCGTCTATGGGTCCTGGCTGCTGCAGTACCTCCGATCGGACGCCGCGCCTCATGAGGACCCCGGCGGACGTCAGGTTCCGCTCGCGGTGAGCATCACGCTATTGGGAATCGCGGGGCTCGGTTCCGCGTTCGTGTCCGACTGGTTCGTCCACGCCCTCCAGCCGACGATTCACACGCTGAACATCTCCCAGGCCTTTGCCGGACTGGTCATCGTCGCGATCGCGGGCAACGCCGTCGAGAACGTGGCCGGTATCTTCCTGGCCGCGAAGGGACAGTACGAGTTGGCGATCTCGGTGGTGAAGAACTCGGTCGCGCAAATCGCGGCGTTTCTGTATCCGGCGCTGGTGCTTGTTTCACTGCTCACGGCGACCACCTTGACGTTTGCCATCGCGCCCGTCTACATCGGGGCGCTGTTCGGGACCGCGGTGATCGTCTGGCAGGTCACCGGAGACGGGGAGGCCACGGTGTTCGAGGGTGCGGCGCTGATCGCGACCTTCGTGATCCTGGCCACGGTCGCCGCATTCGAGGCCTGACCTGGGCTGGCACCCCCACCAGCTAGTCCGGGCGGGCTTGCCCGTATGCCGGCGACGCCAATACCTCCGGGCGAGACTGCTATTCTGACGTTTACGTAAGAATCAGCTTGACGGAGAGGACGGTCCGCGCTGTCAACCGCCGAAGCACCACCCCGCAGCATTATGGCGACGCCCCCCGGTGGACGACGCCGGATCGGCGTTCAACAAGACCACGACAACTACAAGTGGTGGGCGTTGTCGTGCACCAGCCTCGGCATGCTGCTGGCGACGATCAACTCGGGCACGTTGATCATCGCGCTGCCGGACCTCGAGCGGAGCCTGCACACCAGCCTGCTCACGCTCGTGTGGGTGATCCTCGTGTACATGATCGCCTCAACGGTGCTGGTGCTGACCGCGGGTCGGCTGTCGGATCAGTTCGGCCGAAAGCAGGCGTATATCGGAGGCTTTGTGATCTTCGCCTTTGCCTCCCTGGGTGCCGGGTTCGCCGCCGACGGCACGCAGCTGATCCTGTGGCGGATCCTCCAGGGCGTCGGTGGCGCGTTCCTGTTCGCCAATGCCGGCGCGATCGTCACCGATTCGTTTCCGAAGGAGCAGCTGGGCGTAGCGATGGGTACCAACACAATGGTCGCGGCTGTCGGTCTGGTCATCGGGCCGGTTCTCGGCGGCGCACTGGTGGCCATCTCGTGGCACTGGGTGTTCTGGTTCAACGTTCCGTTTTCGCTCGCCGGATGCGCCTGGGCCTGGCAGGTCCTGCACGAGATCTCCGGGCGTTCGGAGGACCGGCGATTCGACTTCGCCGGAACGGTGACCTTCTTGATCGGGCTGACCGGGCTCGTGCTCGGCATCTCCAAGGGCGGCATCTCCGGCTGGGGCTCACCGCTCGTGGTCGGAGGGCTGATCGCCGCGGCGGTGCTGCTGCCGGCGTTCGTGCTGATCGAGCGCCATCACCGCGCGCCGATGCTCGACCTCTCGATCTTCTCCAATCGCCTGTTCTCCGCCGCCGCGGCAGCGGCCTTCATCAACGGCTTGGCGCGCTTCGCGCTGATGTTCGTGTTCGTCTTCTACTTTCAAGGCGTACAGGGCGATTCGCCAATTCTGGCCGGCATCAAGCTGGCACCCTTGGCGCTCGGAATGCTCATCTCCTCGCCGCTGGCGGGAATCTGGGCTGACCGCCGCGGTTCCCGGTCGATGGCCGTGGCGGGAATGATCGTGACGGCGCTCGGACTCGCGCTGATGACCGGCTTGGGCCGCGAGACGACGTACGTGGCCAGCGGCCTCTACATGTTCATCGTCGGCATCGGCTCCGGCATGTTCAATTCGCCCAACACCGCGGCGATGATGGGGACCGTCGCCGCCCACCGGCGCGGAATCGCTGCCGGCGCTCGCGTGCTGGTGCAGAACACCGGCGCGGTGATCTCGATCGCCTTCGTCCTCGCCGTCGTCACCTCCTCCGTGCCCAAGAACGTCCTGTTCAAGGTGTTCTCCGGACTGGCCAACCACATCTCGAACGCCCGGCTGACGCCGTTCATCTCGAACATGCACACCGCGCTGTGGACGCTGGCCATCATCTCCGGCCTCGGAGCGTTCGTAGCGGCCGCGCGGCCGAAGGACGTGAAGTCAGGAGCGGCCGAGCCGACCGAGCCACAGCTCGCGGTCTCATGAGCGCCACGGCCCAGCGTCCCCTGCGGATCGGCGAGGTGGCCGACCTGACGGGCACGACGCCCCGCACGATCCGCTACTACGAAGAGATCGGCTTGCTCCCGGGTACGACCGACCGCGCTCAGGGCAAGCACCGCTGCTACACCCCGGCCGACGTTGACCGGATCAACGAGATCGTCCGGCTGCGTGACCTGCTCGGGCTTTCACTGGACCAGGTCTCGAAGCTGCTGGAGGCCGAGGTGGCGCGGGCCGAACTGCGCCGAGAGTACGCGCAGACGGAAGATCCAGTGGCGCGACGCGGGATCCTCGAACAGGCGCTCGGCCACATCGGCACGCAACTCGAGCTGGTGCGCGGTCGCCGCGCAGAGCTGCACCAGCTCGAGGGCGAGCTGGTGCAGAAACAAAAGGCGATCGGCGAGCGCCTGGTGGAGATGGCCCCGTGAGTCGACCTGCCGGCGTCGACCGCCGGGCGATGGCCACCCTCTCCGGAGGGCATCTGTTCACCGACATCGCCCAAGGCTCGATTCCGGCGCTGCTGCCGTTTCTGATCTCACAGGACCATCTGAGCTATGCCGCCGCGTCGGCCCTGGTGCTGGCGGCGACGATCTCGAGCTCAGTCATCCAGCCGCTGTTCGGCCACGTCTCCGACCGTCATTCGCTGCCGTGGCTGATGCCGCTTGGACCGGCGCTGGGGGGACTGGGGGTGGCGCTGGCGGGGCTTGCCCCGAGCTACGGGCTGACCTTCGCCGCGGTCGTGCTCAGCGGCGCAGGAGTGGCCGCGTTTCACCCGGAGGGCTCCAGGTTCGCCAACTACGTCTCAGGTTCTCGGCGCGCCAGCGGCATGAGCCTGTTCAGCGTCGGCGGAAATGTCGGCTTTGCCCTCGGCCCGGTGCTGGTGACTCCGTTGGTGCTGGTGTTCGGGCTGCACGGGACCGTGTTCGTGCTGATCCCGACCGGCGTGATGGCGCTGATCCTGGTGCGTGAACTGCCGCGGCTGCGTGGCTTCCGGACCGACGTCGTGGCCGGAAAGGTGCAGACGGAGGAGCGTCCGGCGGCGTGGGGCCCGTTCGCGGTGTTGGGCACGGTGATCGCTCTGCGCTCGTTCGTTTACTTCGGCATGGTCACCTTCATCCCCCTCTACTACGTGGGCGTACTGCACGTGAGCAAGGCCTCGGGCAACACGGCGCTGTCCGCGATGCTGCTCGGGGGCGCGGCGGGCACCCTGATCGGCGGGCCACTGGCCGACCGGGTCGGCCCGCGCACGGTCCTGGTTGGCTCGATGCTGGCCCTCCCACCCCTGATCATTGGCTTTCTGCTCTCCGGGCCAGTCCTGGCCGTGGTGTTCGCTGCACTCGCCGGAGCGGTGACGATCGCCACTTTTGCCGTGACGATCGTGATGGGCCAAGAGTATCTTCCGGGCCGGATCGGCGTGGCCTCGGGTGTGACAATTGGACTGTCGATCGGGCTCGGGGGCATCGGTGCACCGATACTCGGCCTGATTGCCGATGCGCATGGGCTGCGGGCTGTGTTTGAGGTGATTGTCGTGTTCCCCCTTGTGGCGCTGGTGCTGACGTTTGCGCTTCCGCGCCACGGGCCGAGCTCCGGAACGTATGCGGGTAACCGGGGGGCTGGGCAGCCGTTGGCGCAGCTTGCGGGCCGTCCGCGGCTAGCGGCACCGCCGGTTGGTGCGAAAGCAGGAACACCGCGTTCAGAGACGTAACCTGCAGCCAACTTCGCGGTAAATTGATCTGGAACGTCGGTTTGCGGAGCGACCCCACGCCTGTTTGAAGCCCTCACGCCCGCGAGATGTACCGACTGTCGCCGCCCTTGAACATTGTGACTCCCGTTACGCAAAGCTCGCAGCGCTGGTTGCCGCGTCTGATCGCACTCGCTGCGGCCTCGGTTGGCGCCGTCAACATCGCCTCGGCGCTTACGCCGAGCATCCTCTGGCGCGGCCATCTGCTGCTCGATGTTGAGCCTGTCGAGGCGATCCGGCTGTTTCACGCGCTCGCGCTTCCCGCCGGCGCGGCGCTGCTGCTGGTGGCCCCGTACCTCAGCAAGCGTCGCCGACGGGCGTGGCAGGCCGCCGTCACGCTGATGGTCGTGCTCGGTCTGTTCGACCTGCTGAAAGGGTTGGACTTCGAGGAGACCGCCATCACCTGGGGCTTGGCCGTCGTCCTGGTCGCCGCGCGGCGTTCGTTCTCGGTGCGCCACAACGCGATCTCGCTACGCTCGGCGATCTGGCGTGTGCCGTTGCTCGGCGGCCTCGGATTGGCAGCGGCCGCGGTGACGGCGTGGGCCTCCCAGGGTCGCCCCTCCTGGAGCTCGGTGGCGCGTGAAACGGGGGACCTGCTGCGCTGGCAGACCGGACCGATCCACTTCAACCATCCGTTCGCGTGGATTCCTCTCGGCGTTCACCTGATCGAGGTGGCGACGCTGCTGTCCATCGCCTACGTGATCTTCCGGCCGCTCGCCGCGCCGCGGGCGCTTCCCGGCCCCGGGGCACGAGCGGCTGCGGCCGAGCTGGTCAGGGCCCACGGCCACGACACGCTGTCGTTCTTCAAGCTCCGCGCGGATAGGCACTACTTCTTCAGCCGCGACAGAGGGTCGTTTGTGGGCTACGGCATCGAGAACGGGGTCCTGCTGCTGTCCGGCGATCCCGTCGGTCCGCCGGACAGCTTCCCCGAACTGCTGGGCGATCTGCGCCGCTTCGCGGAGGCCAGGGGACTGAAGCTCGGTGCCGTCGGAGCCAGCGAGCAGCTGCTCGGGGTCTACGAAACGCTCGGCCTGCGCACGATCTACCTCGGCGACGAGGCGGTCCTCGAGCTTGACAACTTCTCGCTGCAGGGCCGGCCGATCCGCAAGGTCCGCCAGTCGGTCAGCCGCCTCAGCAAAGCGGGCTTCGGCGCTGAGCTGCGCGAGCTGAGCTCGCTCGATCCGACGACGCTCGAACAGGTCGAGCACGTGCTCGAGCGCGGACGCGAGGGCGCCCCAGAGCGCGGCTTCTCGATGGCCATGGACTCGATTAACGGCCTGGAGGGACACGACACGCTCGTCGTGCTCGCCCGCGACGAGGACCAGCAGGTCCGTGGGGTGCTGCACTTCGTCCCCGTCTACGGGCGCAATGCCGTTTCCCTTTCGTTCATGCGCCGTGACCCCAGGACGCCGAACGGGCTGACGGAGTTCCTGGTCGTCAAGGCGGCCGAGCTCCTGCGCGAGCGGGGAATCAGCGAGATGTCGCTGAACTTCGCCGCGTTCGCGAAGTGGATCCACAGTCCGGAGAAGCCGCTCGAGCGCTGGCTCGGGAAGCTGATCGCGCTGGGCAACCCGTTCTTTCAGATTGAGAGCCTGTATCGCTTCAACGCCAAGTTTTTCCCGCGATGGGAGCCTCGCTACCTCGTCTACGAGGGTGCTCTGGGCCTTCCCCGAGTGGGGATTGCGGCGATGTGGGCCGAAGGACAGTTGCCCAAGCCGTCGCTGCGCGGGCGCTCCGCGCTGGCCCAGGGACGCTAAGGGGCGGTGGCCGGAATATCTCGCGGTCTGAGGATCCCGAATTCCCACAACTCATTTCGGCGCGAACCCTGAAGACAAGCTCCCCAATCTCGCGCTAACGTTGTAGCGGCCGGATGGCCTTCGCGACCGGAGGTCGGCGGCACGCGCCGACGCCAGTTTCCAGGGACGCCGGCGCCGTCGGGCCGGTACCCTACCGGCCCCCCGACCCCCTCTGCTCAGCTTGAAACGCGCCCATCGACCCCATGACGAACAGTCGTCCCGCATTACCCGGAAGGTTTGCCGGCGCAGGCACGCGCCCCTGCTCCGAGCCTCTGATTCCTCGCGGGGTCGACGTTGTCGCTGACCGCCGCCACCGTCTCTGAGTCGCCCGTGATCCTGCTGCGCTTCATCGACGTGGTGATCCTGCTCGTGGCCGCTCCGATCCTGCTGCTGATCGGCGTCCCGGCCGGAGGCTATGCGGTGGGCGCCGGAGCATGGATCGCTCTGCGCGCGGTTGGGGTAGGAATCGATCGCTGGGCCAACGCCGCCCAGGCCGCCAACACGCAGATCACCTTGAGACTGTCGTACCTCCTCAGCCGGCTGTTCCTGCTCGCGCTGGCGGTCATTCTCGTGCGCCAGAGCGACGGGCGTGACGCGGGACTTACGGCGCTGTCAGTGATCGTGTTTGCGTTCACGGCCGAGCTCGTCATCTCGGCCGCGACCCGACCGAGGCGGCGATGAGCAAGACACGGAAGATCCTCTACGGCGTCGCCGGGTTCTATGTGCTCGGGCTGGTCCTGCTGGCGGTGATCTTCGGCGTCACGTCGGTGAAGAACAACTCGTTCCAGATCCAGAACGAATTCAAGCTCACTGACTGGGTGCATCTCGGCGTGTTCAGCATCAACCGCGCCGTCCTTTACCTGTTCATCTCCTCGATCCTGACGATCGTGACGATGATCTGGATCGCGCGGCGGATGCAGGCGCGGCCAAATCGCGTGCAGACTGCCGTGGAGACGATCTATTCGCTGATGCGCGACAACATCACGCGCGGAAACATGCCGGACTCGATGGCGGCGAAGTGGTTTCCGTTCCTCGGCACGCTGTTCCTGTTCATCTGGTTCTGCAACCTGATCGGCTACCTGCCGCTGCCGACCAACTCCGAAGAGAAGATCAACATCTTCGGAGCGCACATTCCCTCGTTCGCGCTCTACGCCGCTACGGCGAATATCTCGGTTCCGCTGGTGCTGGCGCTGGTCGTGTTCATCGTCTTCAACTGGGAGGGGATCCGCGCGCAGGGTCCGCTCGGCTACGTCAAGAGCCTGATCCCCGCCGGCGTTCACGGTCCGATGCTGCTGCTAATTGGCCCGCTGGAGATCGTCTCCACATTCATGCGGCTGATCTCACTCACCATTCGATTGTTCGCAAACATCCTCGCTGGCCACATGATCATTCTGTTCATGTCCGGCGGCCTCGCCGTCATCCTCGGCCTCTCAGTCCTCGGGTGGTTCACCCTCCCGGTGGGGATTGCCGTCTACCTGTTCGAGCTTGGCCTCGTGGCGACGCTCCAGGCCTTCATCTTCGCGACCCTCACGGCCATCTACCTCGGTGGCTCGGTCACCCATCACTAACAACCAAGGAGCTGAGCTCAAGTGCTTTCACACATACTCTCGTTTGCGGCCTCCTCCGGGGTCGGAGCGGGGCTCGGGATCGGGATCGGCGGCGGCCTCGGTGCCGTCGGCGCCGGTGTCGGGATCGGAATCATCTTCGGGAAGGTCATCGAGGCCGTCACCCGGCAGCCTGAGATGCGCGACGAGATCACGAGCATCCAGTGGCTCGGGTTCGCGCTGACCGAAGCCTGCTTCTTCTACGGCCTCGTCGCCGGGCTGATCTCCTACGTTCTCAAGTAATGCCCGCCGCCTCGCTCCACACCGCCGCGTCCAGCGGCTCGTTCCTGATCTCGCCCAACGTTGGTCTGATGATCTGGACCCTGCTGCTGTTTCTGATCTCAATGTACGTACTGGCCAAGCTGGCGTTCCCGCGGATCTCCGAGGCCCTGGACAAGCGACAGCACGCGATCGAGGAGTCGATCGACCACGCTGAGCGGGTCCGCCATGAGGCCGACCATCTGCTCGAGGAGTACCGGGAGCGCCTGCGCGAGGCTCGTCAGCAGGCTGAGGAGATCGTCGACCGCGCGCGCAAGACGGCCGAGATTCACGAACGTGACGCGCAGGAGGAAGCCAAGGCGCGACGCGAGCAGATGATGGAGCAGACGCGCCGTGACATCGAGTCCGAGACCCGGCGCGCGATTCAGGAGATTCGTAACGAGGTCGCCGATCTGACGGTGCTGGCCACTGAAAAGGTCACGCGCAAGACCTTGGACGGCGACGATCAGCGCCGGCTCGTCGAGGAGGCGCTGAGCGAGCTCGACTTCAGCGCGCTCAGTCCGGGGAGCCGTTCGTAGTGGAGGAGATCGCTGCGGTCTACGCACGCTCCCTGTTCGAGGTCGCCAAGGAGCACGGCAAGCTCGACCTCGTCCGCGACGAGCTGGGTCAGTTCGCCGACGCCCTCTCGGACGAGCGCCAGCTGGCCGTGTTCTTCTTCTCGCCGTATTTCTCCAGCACGGAGAAGAAGGACGGACTGGAGAAGCTGATCGACGGCGCCGACGAGATCTTCATGAACTTTTTGCAGGCCCTGATCGAGCGTCACCGAATGCCTGCCATCTTCCGCATCCGCAGCCGCTATGACCAGATGTGGGACGACGAGAACCAACTGCTGCCGGTTCAGGTCACGAGCGCGATCGAGCTGGACAAGCACACCATCCGCAGCATCGGCGATCGCATCGGCGAGCAGACCGGGCTCAAGATCGAGCTCTCCAGCGACATTGACCCCGACATTCTTGGCGGCATCGTGCTCCGAGTGGGCAACTTCATCCTCGATGCCTCGATCCGCAACCGACTGAACCAACTTCGCAAGCAAGTCGCGCAGGCCTAGCGCCCCGGCCCCCGCGCGTACAAGGAGCCATCTGATGCAGATCAATCCCGACGAGATCACCTCAATCCTCAAGAACCGGATCGAAGGCCTGGACAGCTCGAGCTCTGACCTGACCGAGGTCGGAACGGTGCTGTCCGTGGCTGACGGCATCTGTCGCATCCATGGGCTCGAGAACTGCATGTCGTTCGAGATGCTCGACCTGCCACATGACGTCACTGGCCTGGCCCTGAACCTTGAGTCCGACAACGTCGGCGCGGTGCTGTTCGGCGAGTGGGAGAAGATCTCCGAGGGCGACACTGTCCGCCGAACCAAGCGGCTGCTCGAGATCCCGGTCGGCGATGAGCTGCTCGGCCGGATCGTTGATCCGCTCGGCAACCCGCTGGACGGCAAGGGCGAAATCAACACCAGCGAGTTCCGCCCCGCCGAGCACAAGGCGCCCGGCGTCGTCCAGCGCCAGCCGGTCAAGGAGCCGATGCTCACCGGGCTCAAGGCGATCGACTCGATGATCCCGATCGGCCGTGGCCAGCGCGAGCTGATCATCGGCGACCGCCAGACCGGTAAGAGCGCGATCGCGATCGACACGATCATCAACAACAAGGACCGCGATCTGATCTGCGTCTACGTAGCGATCGGCCAGCGTAAGTCGACGGTCGTCGCGCTGGCCCAAACGCTCGAGGATGCCGGGGCCCTCGCGAACACGATCATCGTGATGGCGGCCGCCGACGAGTCCGCGCCGATCAAGTTCCTGGCGCCTTACGCCGGGTGTGCGATGGCCGAGCACTTCCTCTACAACGGCAAGGCTGCGCTGACCGTCTACGACGACCTGACCAAGCACGCCTACGCCTACCGGCAGATGTCGCTTCTGCTTCGCCGCCCGCCGGGACGTGAGGCGTATCCGGGCGATGTCTTTTATCTGCATTCCCGGCTGCTCGAGCGAGCGGTCAAGCTCAACGATGACCTTGGTGGCGGCTCGCTCACCTCGCTGCCGATCATCGAGACCCAAGCTGGCGACGTGTCGGCCTACATCCCCACCAACGTGATCTCGATCACCGACGGGCAGATCTTCCTGGAACCGAAGTTGTTCTACTCGGGCGTGCGGCCCGCGATCAACGTCGGCATCTCGGTCTCCCGGGTCGGCGGCAACGCGCAGATCACACCGATGCGCAAGGTCGCCGGACGCCTGAAGCTCGACCTCTCCCAATACCGTGAGCTCGAGGCTTTCGCCCAGTTCGGCTCCGAGCTCGACGCGGACACACAGCGCACGTTGGCCCGCGGCGAGCGGCTGGTCAAGACGCTCAACCAGGCCGAGCGCCATCCGATGGCCGTCGAGGATCAGGTCGTCCAGATCTACGCGGCGACCAACGGCGCGCTCGATCGGATCGCGGTCGACAAGGTAGAGCGCTTTCTCGCCGACCTGACCGATTCGGTCCGTTCCAATGAGCCCGACCTGCTGAAGGGGATCGCCGGCGGGGACTGGAGTGACGAGACTCAGTCCCAGCTCGAAACGGCAGTCAACCGCGTCACCGAGGACTTTGGGTACGACCTCGATGAAGAGGGCCATCCGATGGACGAGGAGCACGACGAGCCCAAGCGCCCGAAGGAGCGTTCGTCCAACGGTTCATCCGAGGGCTCAGATGACGGCGAGAAGGACGAGGAGAACAAAAAGGAGGAAGAGGCCGTCCCCGCGTGAGCGGCGGCGTCTAGCTCCCGATGGCCATGTCGCAGCGGGATGTTCGCAACCGGATCGGTTCGGTCAAGAACATCCAGAAGATCACCCGGGCAATGGAGATGGTGGCCGCCGCGCGTCTGCGGCGCGCCGAGCAGCGCATTGAGGAGCTACGTCCGTATGCCAGCGCGCTGCGGCGCATGACCCGGCAGGCGGCGGAGGCGGCCGGCAACGTCCCGCAGCTCCCGATCATGGCCGAGCACGATCAGGTTCAGAACGTCGGGCTCCTGCTGATCGCGGGAGACCGCGGATTGGCCGGCGGCTTCAACTCCAACATCGTCCGCGCCGGCACCGCTGCAGGGCGCGAACACGATTCCGACGGCCATCGTCCGGTGTACTTCGCCTCTGGCAAGCGCCCCGCCTCGTCGCTGCGCTTCCGCGGTCTGGAGGTGACCGAGAGCTTCACCGGTTTCACCGACCGTCCCGCCTATGCGGACGCGCGGCGGATCGCCGAACGCGTGATGGCCGCGTACATCGACAACGACGTCGACCGGGTGGAGATCTTCTACAACGGCTATATCTCTCCGATCTCGCAGGTCGTGCGCCGGGAGACATTGCTGCCCCTGCAGCAGGCGTCAGTGCTCGACGAGGACGACGACGAGGACGGCGGCGAGACCGACGAAGAGCGTGCCGATGCCGAACGTGACAAGCGGGCGCTGGTCGAGTACGAACCCGACCCGGAGGAGATTCTCCGGCGGTTGGTTCCCGATTACGTCGAGATCTCGATCTACCGGGCGCTGCTGGAATCCACGGCGTCCGAGCACGGCGCGCGGATGACCTCGATGCGCAACGCGTCTGAGAACGCGGGGACACTGATCGACGACCTGACGCTGGAGATGAACCGGGCCCGCCAGGCGGAGATCACGCAGGAGATCATGGAGGTCGTGGCCGGGGCGGAGGGCCTCAGCTAGACCGACTAGATTGGGAATTGCTTTGCCGCGGCACCGTGCCTCGGCCGGATTGGAGAAACATGTCAGCCACAGCAGAGACAGAGTCGAGTTCACAGGAAGAAGGGCAGAACGTCGGCCGGATCGAGGAGATCCAGGGCGTGGTGATCGAAGCCGTCTTCCCCGACAAACTGCCGGAGATCTACAACGCCATCCGGGTCCGCCGCCCCGACGCTGCGCGGGCCGAGGAGGATGAGGACATCGCCGCGGCCAACAGCGAATGGCTCGTGTGCGAGGTGGAGCAGCACCTGGGGGACGATCGTGTGCGCGCGGTCGCGATGGACACGACCGACGGGCTCGCGCGCGGCGCCGAGGTGATCGACACCGGCGGGCCGATCAGCGTGCCAGTCGGACGGGCCACGCTGGGGCGCATCTTCAACCTGCTCGGCGAGCCGATCGACCATGGTGACGCGCTCGACGAGGACAACGAGCGTTGGCCGATCCACCGGCCCGCTCCGACGGTCGAGGCGCTGACGCCGACCACCGAGATGTTCGAGACCGGGATCAAGGTCATCGATTTGCTCGCTCCCTACGCGAAGGGCGGCAAGGTCGGCCTGTTCGGCGGCGCCGGCGTCGGCAAGACCGTGATCATCCAGGAGCTGATCCACAACCTGGCCCAGGAGCACGGTGGTCTGTCGGCCTTCTGCGGCGTGGGCGAGCGCTCGCGGGAGGGCAACGACCTGTGGCTCGAAATGAAGGAGTCAGGCGTCCTCGACAAGACGATGCTCGTGTTCGGTCAGATGAACGAGCCTCCGGGTGCGCGCATGCGCGTGGCCCTGTCCGGGCTGACGATGGCGGAGTACTTCCGTGATCAGGAGGGTCAGGACGTGCTGCTATTCATCGACAACATCTTCCGCTTCGTGCAAGCCGGCTCGGAGGTTTCCGCGCTGCTCGGCCGGATGCCCTCGCAGGTCGGCTATCAGCCCACGCTGGAGTCGGAGATGGGCCAGCTGCAGGAGCGGATCACGTCCACCCGCAAGGGTTCGGTCACCTCGATCCAGGCGATCTATGTCCCGGCCGACGACCTCACCGATCCGGCGCCGGCGTCGGCGTTCGCCCACCTCAATTCGACCACGTCGCTGTCTCGCTCGATCTCCGAGAAGGGGATCTACCCGGCCGTTGACCCGCTCGACTCGACCTCGACGATTCTCAAGGCCGAGATTCTGGGCGACGAGCACTTCAACGTGGCCAACGAGGTCAAGGAGGTGTTGCAGCGCTACCGGGAGCTCCAGGACATCATCTCGATTCTCGGAATCGACGAGCTCTCCGACGAGGATCGGCTGACCGTCAACCGTGCGCGCAAGCTCGAGCGGTTTCTGTCGCAGCCGTTCTTCGTGGCGGAGCAGTTCACCGGCACCCCGGGAGTATTCGTGCCGGTGGCAGAATCGATCCGCGGCTTCAAGGAGATCCTCGAGGGCAAGCACGATGACCTGCCCGAGTCGGCGTTCTTCATGAAGGGAACGATCGACGACGTCGTCAAGGGCGTCCGCGGGGATTCGAAGGACGAGGGCAAGGACGAGGGCAAGGACGAGGGCAAGGACGAGGGCAAGGACGACGGCAAGGCAGCCGCCGGCAAGAGCGATGACGCCCAGTCCGACGACGCCGAAGACGGTGACGAGAAGTAATGGCGCACGAGAAGTTCCGGGTCGAGGTGCTCACCCCTGAGGGTGAGGTGTTCAACGACGAGGTCGAGATGGTCTCGACCCGGACCACGACGGGCTCGATCGGGGTCCTGGCGCATCACACACCGCTGCTGGCGATGCTAGATCCCACCGAGCTGCGCCTGTACAAGAGCGACTCCGACGTGGTCTCCTTCGCTCAGGCGGAGGGTTACATGCAGGTCGCGCATAACCGCGTGCTGCTGCTCGTGGAGGAGGCCCATCCGCCGGACGAGCTCGACGTGGGCGATCTCCGTGAGCGACTCCAGCGGGCGGAAAGCGAGCTGGATTTGGCCGGCGACGATTCCGAGCGCCGACGCATGGCCGAGCGCGACAAGGCTCGGCTGCAGCAATTCCTCAGCATCGCCGAAGGGTCGTAAGCCTCGCTGTCGCCCGCGGACGCGGGCGTTCGCAGACCGCGAGCGAGTCCTGCTGCGCCTTGCCTATCCTCTCGTGGCAGCATGGTTGACGAGCGCATCCTGGCCGAACGGCTGATCTCCTACGACACCTCCCGGGCTGAGGAACTGGTGGCCGCCGCAGGATTTGTCAAGGGTTGGCTCGAATCCCGGGACATCGAGGTGCGCCATCAGGATCACAACGGGCTGCCGGTGCTGCTGGCCGAGGTTGGTGGCACTCTCGCAGCCGGGATGCCGTGCGTGGTGCTGCATGGGCACCTGGACGTCGTTCCCGGGCGAGCGGAGCAGTTCCAGCCGGTGCTGGAGGGCGATCGGCTGATCGGCCGCGGCGCCTATGACATGAAAGGCGCGCTGGCGGCGATGATGTGCTCGCTGAAGGACGTCGAACAGCAGGATCGCGTGCGCGTCCGGTTGATCTGTGTGCCGGACGAGGAGTCCGAGGAGCTCGATGTACGCTCAACCGACGCGATCATCAAGCAGGGCCTGGGCGGCGATTTCGCGATCACTGGCGAGCCGACTGACATGCACATCGGGATCGAAGCGAAGGGAGTGCTGGTGATGCGCATCGACGTCCACGGGAGGGCGGCCCACAGCTCGACCCCGTGGCTGGGCGAGAACGCGGTGCTCAAGGCAATCGACGTGTTTCGCAGCATCGGATCGCTTCCGTTCGCGCGGGAGTCCTCCGAGATGTTCGATCGGCCCTCGATCAACCTCGGCCGGATCGAGGGGGGCCGCGCGCTCAACATGGTGCCCGACCTGTGCACCATGGCCGTCGACGTCCGGTATCTGCCGGGTCAGGATCCGGCCGAGATCCTCGCCCAGGTCGAGACGATCGAGGGCATCGATGTCACGCGCACCTTCATTCACCCGACGGTGACCGTGTCGCCGACGGACCCGTATGTCCGCGCGCTGCGGGATTCGGTCGCGCGCTCGACGCGGGGCGAGGTGATGAGCGTCGGACGGGACGGCGCCTCGGACGCCGCGGCGTTCATCGAGGCCGGGGTGCCGGCGGTGGAGTTCGGCCCGGCCGGCAACGGGCATCACGGGCCGGACGAGTGGGTGTCCCTGACCTCATTGTCGCGGTACCGCCGGGCGCTGGGTGACTTCGTCCGAGCGGTTCCGATCTGGCTGGAGACGCCGGCGGGCGAGGTCGGCCTCCGGGCGATCGAGGGAGGACTGGCGTGAGCCTGATCCCCAGCTCGGGCCGAGGCGCCCTCGGCCGGTTCGCGATCGGCGCTGCGATCGTGATCGCGTTCACGGCTACGGCCACCGCCGTCGCCGGCCTGCTGCAGTTCAAGCAGTTCGCCAACGAGATCTCAGGGACCGCGGCGATCAGGCATGCGCCGGTGATCATCCCCCAGCCGGGCGATCCGCAGACCCTGTTGATTCTCGGCTCCGACCACCGAGCGCATCAGCCTCAGAGCGCGGCCAACTCGGACACGATCATCCTGGTCCGCCTGAACCCGAGCTCCTCCACGATCAACGTGATGTCGGTACCACGGGATTTGCAGGTCAACATACCGTTGCCCGGGGGACGGAGCGAGAACGCGAAGATGAACGCCGCCTACCCCGCGGGCGGCCCCAGCCTGGTGGTAAAGACCCTGCAACGCGACGTGTTCCCTGGCCTTAGAGTCAACCACATCGTCGACATCAACTTCGCCGGCTTCCGAGACCTCGTCAACGCGATGGGTTGCGTGTACACCGACGTGGACCGGCGCTACTTCAATCAGAACCTCGGCACCGCGGCGACCAACTACTCGAGCATCGACCTGCAGGCCGGCTACCAGAAGCTCTGCGGCGAGGATGCACTGGCCTACGTTCGCTACCGCCACACCGACACGGACATCGTCCGCTCGGCACGCCAGCAGGACTTCATCCGTGACGCCAAGGACCAATACGGCCAGAGTCGCCTGATCTCCAACCGCGACACGCTGTTGACGATCTTCGGCAAGCACACACAGACCGACGCCAACCTGCACACGACCGATGGCCTGATCAACCTGTTCAACCTGGTCGCGTTCGCTGATGGGCATGCGATCAGGGAGGTCCACTTCCCCGCCATGCTTCAGCCGTGCGCCGCTACAGCTCCGTGCTATGTCACCTCGGATCCGGCCGCCGAGGCTCGTGCCTATCAGGCGTTCATGGCCGTGATCGGGGCGGGCAACGCCGGCGCGTCCGTCGTCGGCCACCCAGGCGGGCACGCCGGGGGCCAGGCAGCTCGCGCCGCCGGCCTGGAGGCCAACCCCACCGAAGGAAAGCTCCAGTCGGCGGCGCTGGCCCGGCACGGACTCCCGGTTGAATATCCCAAGCAGATCGTGACCGGCACCCACTACGAGGCCAGAGCCGGCGAATATCCCCGCTCATACACCATTCATGACCCGGGTGGCGCTCCGCACGCGGCGTACCGGATGGCGCTCGCCTTCAACGCCACCATGGGCCAGTTCTACGGTGTCCAGGGGACGACCTGGAGGGCCCCGCCGATTCTGGCCAGTCCCTCGGAGATCCGATACGTCGGCGGCCGACGGCTCGAGCTGCACTTCGACGGGAGCAAGCTGAGACTGGTGGCATGGCGTACCGCTGACGCCGTCTACTGGGTCTCCAACACCTTGAGCCTCGATCTCACCAACCAGCAAATGCTGGGAATCGCCGCCTCCCTGACCCGCGGCTGACGCGCTCGTCCGCGTCCGAGGGCGCCACCCGCGGTCTGCCGCGGAGGGCCGCTAGCCTCCTGCGTCCCATGTCCGCTGAACGCGAACCGATCGCTGTAATCGGCACCGGCTATGTCGGCCTCGTCACGGCGGCCGGCTTCGCCGAGCTCGGGAGCGAGGTCTGGTGCGTGGACGTGGACCAGAGCAAGATCGAGCGTCTGGAGCGCGGGGAGATTCCGATCTACGAGCCGGGCCTGGGCGAGTGCGTCGCGCGCAACCGCGAACGACTGCATTTCTCGACCGAGCTCAGCTCAGCTCTGGAGCACGCACGACTTCTGTTCGTCGCGGTCGGGACGCCGCCCACCTACTCCGGCGACGCCGACCTTTCGGCCGTGCACGCGGTGGTGGCTGGGATGCCGAGCTCGAGCCGTCATGCGCTGGTGATGAAGTCGACGGTTCCGGTCGGAACCGGTGCCGCCATCAGACGCATCTTCGCCGGGCAGGGCAAATCCGGGTTCGGCTACGTCTCATGCCCGGAATTCCTCAAGGAGGGATCCGCGCTGGAGGACTTTCTCGCCCCGGACCGCGTCGTCGTCGGCGACGATGGCGACTGGGCCGGTGACGCCGTAGTCGACCTCTACGCCTCGCTGGATGCGCCGCTCGTCCGCACGGACATCCCCAGCGCGGAGATGATCAAACTGGCCGCGAACGCGTTTCTGGCCACGAAGATCTCGTTCATCAACGAGATCGCGAATGTCTGTGAGGAGACCGGCGCCGACGTACTGGAGGTCGCCCGGGGCATGGGTCTCGACCAGCGAATCGGAACCCATTTCCTCAAGCCGGGAATCGGCTTCGGCGGCAGCTGCTTTCCCAAGGACGTTTCCGCGCTCAAGCAGTTGGCCGGCAACTCGGGTTACCACTTTCAGCTGCTGACGGCCGTGATCGAGGTCAACGAGCTGCAGAAGCGGCGCGTGATCGGCAAGCTGCAAAAGCACCTCGGTCCTCTGGTGGGCAAGAAGATCACGCTGCTCGGACTGGCCTTCAAGGCCAACACCGACGACATGCGCGAGGCATCCTCGCTGGTGCTCGCAGCCCGTCTGCAGGCTGACGGCGCGCAGGTGCGCGCCTATGACCCGGTGGCAGAGGACGAGGCGCGCAAGCTGATGATCGGGGTTGAATTCGCCGACACCGCCCTTGACGCGCTGTCCGGGGCAGACGCCTGCATCGTAGTGACCGAATGGCCTGAGTTCCGTAATGTCGACTGGACGACCGCGGCCGAGCGCATGGCCGGCAAGCTCGTCATCGACGGCCGCAACTATGTCGACCCCGCCTCAGTGCGGGCGGCGGGCTTCGTCTACGAGGGCATCGGGCGCTGACTTGCAGGCCCTGATTCTGGTCGGCGGTGAAGGCACGCGCCTGCGCCCGCTGACCTCGAGGATGCCCAAGCCGGTGGTCCCACTGGTCGACCGCCCGTTCATCTCGTACATGCTCGAGTGGCTTCGCGGCCACGGGGTCGACGACGTGATCCTGTCCTGTGGTTTCATGGCTGACGGCGTCCGCAGCGTGCTGGGCGACGGCGACGCGCTGGGCTTGCGGCTGCGCTACCTGGAGGAGCCGCAGCCGCTCGGTACCGGAGGCGCGCTGAAGTTCGCCCAGGAGATGCTCGACGACCGTTTCTTCATGCTCAACGGCGACGTGCTGACGGACATTGATCTGACCGCTCAGCTGCAGGCCCACGTGCAGACGGGCGCCAAGGCCACGCTGGCACTGATCGGAGTGGACGACCCTTCGGCCTACGGACTGGTGCGTCGCAACGATGACGGGTCGGTCAAGCAGTTCCTCGAGAAGCCCGGTCCCGAGCAGATCGACACGAACCTGATCAACGCCGGCGCCTACGTCTTGGAGCGCGACGTGCTGGACGGCTTGGCGCCAGCCGGCACCAAGATCTCGATCGAGCGAGAGGTGTTTCCCGGGCTGGTTGGGAACGGCCTGTTCGGCTTTGAGTGCGGCGGCTACTGGCTCGACATCGGCACGCCGGAGCGATACCTCCAGGGGACCTTCGACATCCTCGAGGGCGCGGTCAACACCGAGGCAGGGATGGCCCTGCGCGCGGCCGGGCTGATCTCGGTGAGCGGGGCGCAGATCGAGGGCAAGGTCCTCGCACCGGCGCTGGTCGGCTCGGACTCCGTGATCGCCCGGACGGCGACGGTCGGCGGCCGGGTGGTGCTCGGGCGGGGGGTCAGCGTCGGCGAGGGGGCGCGGGTCGAAAGCTCGGTCGTGCTCGACGGGGCGAGCATCGGCGCCCATGTCACCGTGCACTCCTCGATCGTCGGGCCCAACGTCTCGATCGGCGAGCACTGCCACATCGAGCAAGGTGTCGTCCTCGGCGCCGACGTCCGCCTCGGGGCGGACAACACCCTGAGGGCCGGCGCGCGTATCTTCCCGGGCGTGGAGCTACCACAGGGAGCGATCAAGTTTTGAGCACCGACACCGATCTGGGGCGTGAGGCCATCGCTGCGCTGGACGCGGCGGGCCAGCTGGAGGACATCCTCGGGATGCCGGACCAGCTGCGCGACGCGCTGTGGCGAGTCGAGTCGGCGAATCTGGAATCCAGCGAATCGCCCGGCGGGCTGGTCGTCGCCGGGATGGGCGGCTCGTCGATCGGAGGGCTGTTGGCTCGGGCCGCCCTCGGGGACCGGGCGTCTCGTCCGATCGTCGTGGCCCGAGGCTACGCGTTGCCGGCCTGGACGATGCCGGACACGACGGTGTTGTGCGCGAGCTATTCGGGCAACACCGAGGAGACGCTTGCCGTCTTCGAGGCGGCGGGTGCTTTGGGGGCACCTCGGATCGTCGCCACGACCGGCGGGAAGCTAGCCGAGTTGGCGCGGGAGGACGGTGTACCCGTGATTCCGTTGCCCGGCGGGTTTCAACCCCGGGCCGCGGTCGCGTACTCGCTGGTAGTCGCGCTGGAGGTCGCCGGGTTGTGCGGCGCCGGCGAGAGCCTGCACGCCGAGATCGACGTGGCCGCTGCTCACGCGGAGCGGTTGGTGGCCGAATGGGCGCCGGAGGCATTGCGCGACTGTCTGCCCAAGCGCCTCGCGCGCAGTCTGCACGGGACCGTGCCGCAGATCTGCGGTGCCGGTCTGACGACGCCGATCGCCTACCGCTGGAAGTGCCAGATCAACGAAAACGCGAAGCTGCCTTGCTTCGCCAGCGAACTGCCAGAGCTAGATCACAACGAGATCGCGGGCTGGGAGGGCACAGCCGAGCTCGCGCGCTTCAGCGCCGTGTTCCTCGACGACTCGGATCTGCATCCCCGCATCCGCCAGCGCATCGAGCTCACGCGCGGGATCATCGCCGGGAGCGGCGCGACCACGTATCGCGTCGACACGATCGGCGAGACGCGGACCGAGCGGTTGGTCTCCCTGGTTCTGCTGGGTGACCTGGTGTCGCTGTACATGGCGGTCCTGCGCGGTGTCGACCCATCGCCGGTAAAAGTCCTCGATCAGCTGAAGGAGGCCCTGGCCAGCGGCTGAGCGCCCCGCCGCGCCAGGTCAGCGAAGTTCGCGTCGACGTAGGCCGGACTCGACATGTGTTTAGGAGAGGGTCGCCCAAACCTTGACACGATCGTGGTAACGTTGGTCCGCGATATGGACGCCCTGACCATCCACGAAGCGGCGGAGACGACCGGTTGGTCGGCCCGGATGCTGCGATACGTCGAGCGCGCCGGCCTGGTCACGCCGGGCCGCTCCGCATCCGGATATCGCCTCTACGGACCGGCCGAGCTGCAGCGCCTGCGGACGCTGAAGGAATTGCTTGGTCGCTTTGACCTGGGACTGTCGGACGTGGCGTTCGCAGCGCGCATCGCCGCCGACGGTGGGCTCCGCGCCGCGGTTGAGGACTGGCTGCAGGCCCAGCCGAGCCGCCCGGAGCACGTCGAGCAGGCGGAGTGGCTGCGCTTTGAGCAGGACAAGCATCAGAGGCTGCTAGTGGCACCACTAACCGCGGCCTGACCCGAGCTTTGATCAACCCGATGACGATTGTGGAGAACCTATGAGCACGACTGCTGCAAAGACCGACTTCAAGGTGGCGGACCTGGACTTGGCCGAGTTCGGCCGCAAGGAGATCCGCCTCGCCGAGCATGAGATGCCCGGATTGATGGCAACCCGGCGCGAATACGCCGACCGGCAGCCGCTCAAGGGCGCGCGGGTCACCGGCTCGCTGCACATGACGATCCAGACGGCTGTGCTGATCGAAACGCTGACCGCGCTCGGCGCCGAGGTGCGCTGGTGCAGCTGCAACATCTTCTCGACCCAGGATCACGCAGCGGCCGCAGTCGTCCTCGGCCCCGAGGGCACCCCTGAGGATCCCCAGGGTGTCCCGGTCTTCGCCTGGAAGGGCGAGACGCTGGAGGAGTACTGGTGGTGCACCGAGCAGGCTCTGCGCTGGGCGGGCGGGACCGAATTCACCGGCCCCAACATGATCCTCGACGACGGCGGCGACGCAACGCTGCTCGTGCACAAGGGAGTCGAGTACGAACTTGCCGGTGCCGTCCCGGATCCCTCGAGTGCCGACTCGGACGAATTCCGGATCGTTCTCGAGACGCTGCAGCGCTCGCTCGAGGAGGATCCGCAGCGCTGGACGAACGTAGCCCAGGACATCCAGGGCGTGACCGAGGAGACGACCACCGGGGTTCACCGGCTCTATCAGTTCGCCCAGCAGGGCCAGCTGCTGTTCCCGGCCATCAACGTCAACGACTCCGTCACCAAGTCGAAGTTCGACAATCTGTATGGCTGCCGTCATTCGCTCACGGACGGCATTCTGCGCGCGAGCGATGTCATGCTCGCCGGCAAGGTGGCGGTGATCATGGGGTATGGAGACGTCGGCAAGGGGTGCGCACAAGCGCTGAAAGGGCAGGGTGCACGCGTCGTGATCACGGAAATTGACCCGATCTGTGCCTTGCAGGCGGCGATGGAAGGGTATCAGGTCACCACGCTGGAAAGCGTCGTGCACACCGCCGACCTCTTCATCACGGCCACCGGCAACAAATCCATCATCACCGTGAACGACATGGCGCGCATGAAGGACAAGGCCATCGTCGGCAATATCGGACACTTCGACAACGAAATCGACATGGCTGGGCTCAAGGCCCATCCGGGCATCGAACGCATCAACATCAAGCCGCAGTACGACGAGTGGGTGTTTCCGGACGGCCACAGCGTGCTCGTGCTGGCGGAGGGGCGCCTGCTCAACTTGGGCTGCGCGACGGGCCATCCCAGTTTCGTGATGTCGGCTTCGTTCACCAACCAGGTGATGGCGCAGATCGAACTGCACGGCAACAGCGGTGCGTACAAGCGGGAAGTGTACGTGCTGCCGAAGGCGCTCGACGAGAAGGTGGCGCGCCTGCACCTCGACAAACTCGGCGTCAAACTCACGACGTTGTCAAAGGATCAGGCGGACTACATCGGCGTGCCCGTGGCCGGTCCGTACAAGTCCGAGCACTACCGGTATTAACTCGGCGAGTTTCGCATCCAGATGACGGCGTAGAACGGTTCCCGCGTCCGCGCGCCAGCTGTGCGCGTGGCGCGGCAACCGGCACCACGCATGGCCTGGGCCACGGTGCCGGATGTTTCGGTGCCCGGCGGATAGAGCTCGACGAACTGTATCTCGCTCGTGCGGAAAGTATCCAATGAGGTGGACCCGATCACGCGCCGGCCGTCGAGCAGCACGCACACCTCATCGCTGTATGGGGTAATCAGGCCGGCGGTCGCGAGCCCGCCGCTCTTGCTGTTGCGCACCGCCTGTCCCAGTCGCTGGTCGTCGAAGGGCGCGAGTTCCTCGCGCGAGACGATCACCGCGCGCGTGCCGCGCTCGGTGAGCCGCTGTTTGGTCTCGGCCCACGCGAAGGCCCGGCTGTTGCCGTAGCCACTCGCGACCAGCCGACGTGACTCCGACAGCGTTTTGTCCAGCGCGGGCAGGCGCAACATGAGGCCGCGCCAGTCGGCGAGCGTGAGGCTGTGCGTAACCTGCGTGTAGCCGGCTTTTCGAATGCGGAGCACGACGCTTCCGCTGCGTACCGACGTGAAGGTGAACCAGCCCGCACTGTCGGTGGTGGTCGAGGCGCTGCGGGCACCCATGACGTCGACCGACGCTCCGCTCACCGGATGATTTGCTGAATCCACGACGATGCCGGCGAGCACGTTGAGATGTGCCGTCACCTTGACCGTGTCGAGGGCGGATGGCGCCGGTACCATCGTCACGCTGAGTGTGTCGGAGATTTCGGGCACATGCACGTTCAGAGCGGCCGGGAGATATCCGATGCGGCGAAGGAGCAAGCGGCGGCCGCCGGCGGGCGCCCCGACGAATGCGAACGCGCCGCGCTCGTCGGTGCGAGACAGCCGATCCGAATCGTCCAGGCGGACTTCCACACCGGGAATCGGCACGCCGGCGGGCGTCTGCACGTGGCCGGTGAGGTTCGGCGTCTGCGCGCTGGAGGCCGACGTAAGCGTAATGGCCACGAAGGCGAGCCCGACGCAGCGCTGCCGTGGCGTTATGCTGCTGATCGCGAGGCGCATGACGTATGCTACCCCGCCGCGGGGGGGCGTTCCCCCACCCGATCAGGGACGGACCGGCTCCGACCTCCAGAAATCGATGCCGCCGGCCTGCTGCCCCACGTCCACGCTCGCCACTTTCCGGAGCTCGGCCAGATCGATGATGTCCACCGTTCCCGGCTGCGACCCGGTTCCCTCGTCGCTGACGAAGGCGTAGCGGTCGTCATCGGAAATGGCGACTCCGCTCACGACCTTCCGGGTGGTCGGGATACGCGCCAGCTCGCGGCCGCTCACCACGTCGAACACCGAAACCGACTGGTCGCGCTTGTTCGTGCCGAGCAGCCTTGTGCCGTCGTGCGTGAGGCCGAGGTTGTACACGCCCGGTCCGGCGGGCAGCCGCCGCGCCAGTCGCCAGGTCCTCGTGTCGACCTCCACGATCTCGCTCGACTTGTTGCACGCCACCCACACGCGAGCGCCGTCGCTCGAGGGCTGCGCCCAGGTGGGCGAGCACGAAACATCTCCAGGCCTGGGCGGTTCCATGCCGTGCGCGGCCATGTCGTGGCT
>JRHI01000293.1_pt1 | contig 56279 bp, 55 predicted proteins | sample 215371 | NCBI WGS metagenome assembly JRHI01 (sample SAMN02929681, study PRJNA255918) | sediment metagenome | biome: cave system; feature: Ice Cave; material: Sediment; isolation source: sediment from deep within a dark volcanic ice cave with no known source of... ...
CCACCCCAATTGTACGAAACACTTTCCTGAACCTGCCTAGAGCGCCGGTCAAGTAATCCGAAAGTGGGAGCTGAACCCTTGCGCAAAAGTTATGTCAATCGTCTCCGCTCGACCAGAACCGAGCGCACGGCACTTCCATGGGGCACTTTCACGGCCACGGCGACTACTTGATCGGCGCTCTAGAGGTCCGCCGGTGCTGGGCGAGCGACGATCCCGCGGTCCTGGCCTGGCTCGACCCCGAGCAGTCCTGGCCCAACCTGCGCAGCGTCGCCGCCGTGGCCGGCGAGCGTCGCGGCGACGGCACAGCCAAGGTCGAGGGGCGCGACAACCTGAGCCGCCTGCCGGCCGACGCCGCGCGGAGCGCCTGGGCGGTCCGCCGGCACTGACGCATCGAGCACCGGCTGCCCTGGGTGCGCGACGTCGCCTTTCGCGAGGACGAGAGCCGGGTCCGGGTCGGCCACACCGCAGAGCACCGCGCCGTGCTGCGCCACATCGCCCTCAACCTGCTGCGCCACGAACGCTCCCTCACCATCAGCATCACGGCCAAGCGCCTCCGCTGCGCCTGGGACGAGGCCGACTCCTCAACGTGCTGGCAGGCTGAAATGCGATTGCCCTGCGAGTCGCGGGGACGGCTCTGGTTCGTGGAGGATCTGCGGCAGCAGTTGGAACGGTGAGGGCAATAAGAATGCGGGGCGACTCCCCAATGGTCTGGTTCATTCCTCCGGTTGTGTCCTGAGAGGATACCGTTGGCAAATCCGGTAGGGGGGCCGAACCGCGATACTTGGGGTCTTCCTTCGCCACGACCGTGGCGGTGCCCCGTGTCCCTGCAACCCGACCCCATCGGCCCGGTCCCCGACGAGATGGCCCGCGTCGCCCGTGCCGCGTTCCCCAAGGGCAGCCGCTATCTGCACATGCGCGATGTCCTGGGGACAGTCTTCGCCGACGCCGACTTCGCCGACCTCTATGCGCCCCGCGGCCGGCCGGTGGAGGCGCCCTGGCGCCTGGCGCTGGTGACGGTCATGCAGTTCGCCGAAGGGCTGTCGGATCGGCAGGCCGCGGAGGCCGTCCGCGCCCGCATCCAACTGACCAGAGCGAGACGCCGCACGACCCGGCGGCGCGCTACGGGCTCAAGCGCGGTCACGCCTGGACCGGCTCCAAGGTCCACGCGACCGAGACGTGCGACGACGACCGGCCCCACTTGATCACGCACGTCGCCACGACCCTGGCCCCCGAGGCCGATGTCGAGCACCTGGCACCGATCGAGGAGGACCTCGCCCACCAGGGCTGGGCACCCGGTCAGCACTTGGTCGATGCCGGCTCCCTGCGGGGCCGCAATCTCGTCAGCAGCCGCGAGCAGCACGGCATCGACCTGATCGGGTCGATCGCCGAGGACCACCAGTGGCAGGCCAAGGCCGGGACCGGTTTCGATGTCGGCCACGTCCGCATCGATTGGGAGGCGCACACCGTGACCGGTCCGGGCGACCGGCGGAGCGTGCGGTGGTGCCAGACCAAGACCGCGTGGGGTCGGACGATGATCCCTGTCGACTGCGCCGCGACCGACTGCACGCCCTGTCCGGTGCGGGCACGCTGTACCCGCGCCAAGACGCTGCCGCGCAGCCTGACGCGGCAACCGCGGGCCGAACACGAAGCGATCCAAGTCGCCCGCCGGCGCCAACCGACCCAGGCCTTCGCCGACGACTACGCCGACCGGGCTGGCGTCGCGGGCACGCTCTCCCAAGGGGTGCGGGCCTTTGGGCTCCGGACGGCACGCTACCGCGGACTGGCCAAGACCCACACCCAGCACGTCGCCACCGCGGCGGCGATCAACGTCTAACGGGTGACCGATTGGTGCGACGGCCAACCGCGCGCCACCACTCGCCGCTCCCACCTCGCGCGCCTTGCCCCAGCCGCTTGAATCGAGCGCCCGGGGAATTTGCCAACGGTATCCGCTCAGGACTTGACCCCCGGTTCTCATGCGCTCTCGTCAATCTTCGTACTCCGCAGGATGTCGTTAGTCGATCATTCTGCGCCGAATGACATCTTGACAATCGGTGTTGCCGCGTGGCGTCGGGTGAGTTGAGGCCATGTTCTTGCTCAGCAAGCGATCCAGACCTGGCTATCCCTGGCGGCCCACACTTCGTAGGTGAACTTGCCATTGGGAACGTACTGCAAGGGCGTCGGAACGCTTGATCCGAAGGGGTACGACTCAAGCACAAAGCGCCCCGTCTTGCCCAGAGGGATCGCAGCACCCACATACGTCTGCTCGTCCCCGACGAAGCGTCCTTGGTCGTCGTAGACTAACAACAGCACGCGGACGTTGTTCGCCGGAGTGTCGCCGGTGTTTGCGACCTTGCCTTCGACGCGCACATGCTTGGCGGTGGCTTCGACCTCTATGACATCTTTGACTTCGAGTCCGGAGAAACCAAAGCCGTATTGCGTTTGGTAATAGGTGTTTCCCCAGTTGTCGCAGAGCGAGAACTCTGCCGATGCGATGTCGGCCAAGGTGAACCCGGGCTTATATGTGTACCCAGCAAACGGCATCAGCCGGTCTGGGGGGATCTCGTGAAACATGGGGAGGGCGTACATTGCCCCGAGGACGTTTCCGTCTTTGTCATACATCGCCACATGCAGCGCGGGAGCATCGAGCTCCGTTCCGGTCGTATTCCGCAGCACGCCGAACACTTGGAGGTTGTCGTCCCCTTGGATCGGGGGCGCGAACCAGTAATGCACCAGTTTCAGGCCATCGGCGAGGTCAATATACTTCTTGAGATGTGCGCGCTTGGGCTTGCTCGATTTGCCGGGGGTGCTCGTTGCAGTTGCGGGTGCGCCCTGCGCACCCACATCGGCCTGAATTGCGGCAAGACTGCTCGATACCATGATGATCGACAGGACCAGCGCAGTGAGAGACTGCCGCATCTGCAACTCCTTTCGCGCCACGAGCGATTGTACTGTAAGACTCTGGCGGAAGATGTCAAGTGGGTGCCAAGTCAGGGCATTCGCATTTCAATGCTTGGTATTTCTGCTCATTACTCCCCAGCGGGGGACGTTCTTGCCTGCGCTGGCCAGTCCGCCACGGCAACATGGTTGCCTGGGACAACCGCACGCCGCGATCAGTACCCTCCTTGGTCGCCGAGGCTGTTCGGAAGCCCTCGGCTTCCGAACTCCTTGGGCGCGAAGTCAAGGGGTTTGAGGCCGATTCTGGCCCTCCGAGAGCCCAAATCAAAATGCGATTGCCCTGGCCCCGCCCGGCGGAGTTCGAGGTTCGTCAGACCTCGACGATGCCGACGAAGCGCCCGTCGATGGTCCGCAGGAACCGTCGCTCGGCGACGACCGCGTTCGTGTTGAGCGGACCATAGATGTGAGGATAGATCCGCTCGGGGTCGTCATAGCGAACCGGCGCCGAAACCAGCGCCCGGTCGATGGTGAGGACCGCAAAGTCGCGGGGATCGGCGAGATAGAAGCGGTTGGCGACCCTGAGCAGATTGTCCTCGCCGTCGGTGCAGTGGATGAAGCCGTCCCGGTCATAGGCTTCCGGCGTGTAGATTGGTGACTCGGACTGCGGCGTCCAGACCTCCGCGGGGGCCATGTGCAACGTGGACTGGGTTCCATCGTCGTGGCGCTCGCTCATGATCGGGACCTCACCTATCCGAGCTCGACGGCGCCCGGCGGAAGCGGTTCGGCAGTCGGACCAGCGGCGACCGGGCACGGCGCGGCGCGCGATCCGAGGACCAGGGCGCCGGCGGTGCAAACGTCAACGTGGCGAGCGCGAGCAGCACCCGGTCATAGTTGACCCGCCACCCGGCAAAATCCCGCCAGGCCTGGTCCCGGTCGGGCTGCAACGGCACGCCGCCCTCCTGGAGGCGGTCACACGCCTGATCGAATTCGTCGCGGCGGATGCTGATCGGATCCCCCGGCTGTGGATCGCGATCGTACTCGATCTGGAAGAAATCGCCGATCCTCCTCAGCGCGAGGAAACCGGCGCGGATGCACAGCTCCCGTTGCGCATCCCGCGGCACGTCGACCGCGGCGGACAGGAGCGCCGCACAATCGAGCACGGCGCCGGCGGCGATCACCCACGACTGATCGGGTTGGGGGGAGCGGTAGAAGGCCAGCGCCGGAAGGGAGGTATGGGTCTCTTCGAGCTCGACGAACCAGAGCTCCCAGGCGATCCAGAGGTCGTCCAACTCGCTGACACGATTGAGACGCTTGAACCGGAGGATCATCTCGACCGCGGACGGCGGCGACCCGGCGCGCACCGCGAGCATGTTCACCGACGATTCACGGTGAGAGAAGGCGCTGTACATCGTCGGCAGATACGAGATCAGGAGGGCGACGATCACCAACCCGATCGACGCTTCACTGAAGGAGACGATCGTGACCGCGAGGCTGCGGTTCGTGGCGAACCCCAGCGTCAGCAGCGACGACCCGCTCAGCCTGACGTCGTCCCCCCAGGAATCGCCCGTCAGCGACCAGTAGAGGGCGGCATACCCGGTAGCGACGAGAAAGAGCCAGACGAACGGCATGGCCAGGAGCGCGAAAGGCGCGTAGAAGGCCATCACGGCGTCCCGCTTTTCGTAGGTTGACGTCCATCGCAGGCGCAGGTCAAAGAGCGATCGCATCCTGAGGAAGACGAAGTTGGCAACGCCGTCCGGCACGCTGCGCGGCAGGACAAAGAAGCGGATAGCGGAGACGATCGTCTTCACGAGCAGCGCCAGGCCGACCGCGCCGGCGATCAAGCGCAACAAGACCGCGATCGAACCGGTGACAACGCCCATCTAAACGACGCCGCTCATGCGGACGACCTCGATGCCGCGTTGTTCCAGTGCCGCGACCAGGCGGTTGACGCCGATCAGATCCGATGCGATGTGGCCGGAGACGACGACTGTCGCCTGCTCCGACCCCAGGTCGCGGATTCGCTCAGCGTCTTCCGGGTTGAGGTGAATGTACACGACGGTGCCCGTGCCGTGCCCAAAGAGCGCCTGGGCGACCGGGAAACCGCCATTCGTTCCGGCGCCGTGGAAGACAACTACCCGTCCGGCGCGATGGTCGAGGCGACCGACCGGGACCATGATGCGGGTGGCCGCGTCACGGATCTCCGGGATCGTCTGCAGGGCGTTGACGACGTCGCCCACGAGGGCGTCGCGTCCCAAGCCAGTCAGGTGGTCGCGGATCGCGCGGTCCATGATCCGCCGGCCGACCTCGTCGAGCGGCAGGTGGACGTTGAGGAAGGGCATCGCCAGGAGCCGCGCGACCGACGGCCCATGATCGCCATTCATCGCCTGCGCCCGCAGCATCGCCCGCGCGATGACCGGTTGGACGACCTGGCGCGCCTCGTCGAACGGCACACCGGCCTCGACCATCAAGTCGATTTGGCGGAGCAGGACCCGGGGGAAATCGAGAAGGGCAGAGCCGCCCGCGGGATGGTGGGCGATGACGCCGTCGACGCCGAGCTGCCGCGCCAGCAGCAACTCGGCCGCTCCGACGTCGATCCCGACCATGACCCGTTTCAAGCCGCTCCCTGCAACATAGACGGCGCTGTCGGCCGGCACGGTCGCGGTGTCCGCGAGCTCCAGTCCAATCGCCATGATCTCGTCCGTGCTCAAGCCGGTTTGTTCCAAAGCGGTGCCTCCTGGAGAGGGGCCGGGCGTCCCCGGTTTGACGGTCGAATGGAGCGACGCCTATTATCGCTCCGTTGCTCGACCAGTCAGCGACACGATCCGTCGTTCACCTGTGCCGTGAGGTGCCAGTCTATGCACAGCCGCGACCAGATACGCTTGACCACCCGTGCCCGGTGTGCCGGCTGAGCGTCCAAGATGGGCCCGGCGGCCCTCGCGCAGGTCTTGCGTCCTCTGATGCACCGCACCCATCCGCACCTCCTCGTCGGGCTCCAAACGAGCGACGACGCGGCGGTTTACCAGCTGTCGGACGATCTCGCGATCATCCAGACGGTCGACTTCTTCGCGCCCGTCGTCGACGACCCTTTCACGTACGGCGCAGTCTCCGCGGCCAACAGCATGAGCGACGTCTACGCCATGGGTGGTGACGTCCTCTTCGCGCTCAACATTGCCGCCTTTCCGGACGATCTCGCGCCCGAGATCCTGACGGCGATCCTGGCGGGCGGCGCGAGCAAGGTCGAGGAGGCCGGGGCGGTGATCGCGGGCGGACACACCGTCACCGACGACGAGCCGAAGTATGGGCTCTCCGTGACCGGCACAATCCACCCCGACCGGATCCTGACCAAAACCGGCGCCCGCCCGGGCGACCGGGTCTTCCTGACGAAACCGCTGGGCACCGGCCTGATCACGACCGCCCACAAGAACGGCACCGTCGCTCCCGCCGATCTCGACGCCGCCGTGGCGTCGATGCTGACCTTGAATCGAGCCGCGTCGCTCGCCGTCCGCAGTCTGGCGGTGGGCGCCTGTACCGACGTGACCGGTTTCGGACTGCTCGGCCACGCCTGCGAGATCGCCGACAAGAGCGGCGTCGGGCTGCGCCTCCGCGCCGCCGCCGTGCCGGCGCTGCCCGGAGCCCTGGCCTACGCCGCCGCCGGACAGCAACCGGGTGGACTTGGCCGCAATCGCGACTACTACTCCGCCCGCGGGGTCCGCCTCAATCCCGCGGTCGACGCGGCCACGGCCGCCTTGCTGTATGATCCCGAGACCTCAGGGGGGCTGCTCTTGACGGTGCCGGCGGCGCGCGCCGATCAGGTGCGTGCGGCGTTCGCCACCGCCGACTTGCCGCTGTGGGAAGTCGGCGAAGCGGTTCCGGGGTCGGGCATCGACGTCGCGCCGTAGCCGGCGGGAAAGCGAGGAGGCGCGTGGACTCGTCGACGGTCGCCGTCGTGCTCAATCCCGTCGCCGGCGGCGGGAAGGGTCTCGGGCTCGTGCCCAGAATGACGGCGGCGCTGCAAAGCCTCAACCGACCGTACTATCTCCACGTCACGAGTGCCCCCAACGAAGCGGCCGACGTCGCCCAGCGGTTCGCGCGCGACGGTGCCGCCGTGGTGATCGCGGTCGGCGGCGACGGCACGATCAACGGGGTCGCGAACGGTCTGCTCACGAGCGGCAGACCCGTCCCACTCGGCATCGTGCCGGCCGGACACGGCAGTGACTTCGTCCGCACGGTCAAGACGCCTCAGGTGCTCGAAGACGCGCTGGCCCGGGCGTGCGAAGGACGGTGCCGCGCGGTGGACGTCGGCCGCGCCACCTTTGCCGATGGCTCATCCCGAGCGTTTGTCAACGTCGCCGGACTTGGGTTCGACGCAGTGGTCGCGGAGCGGACGCAGCGGACGAAGTTGCCAGGCAGCAACCTGCCGTACCTCGTGGCGCTCGCCAGCTCGCTTGTACGCTACAAGAACATCCTCGTCGAGGTCGAGGCCGATGGCAGGTCGATCACGAGCAAGGCGGTCTTCGTCACCGTGGCGAACGCCAAGTTCTTCGGCGGCGGGTTCATGATCACGCCGATGGCCGAGATCGACGACGGCTGGCTGGACCTCGCGATCGTGGGCGACTTCTCGAAGTTCGAGCTGCTGCGCACCATCCCCGGCGTGTACAAGGGGTCCCACGTCAACCACCCGAAGTTCATCCACCTGAGGGCAACATCGGTCACGGTGAGTTGCGCCGAGCCGGCGCGCGTACAGCTCGACGGCGAGCTCGCCGGCAGCGCGCCTGTCACCTTTGCGGTCGAGCCGGGCGCCCTCCTGCTGGCCGGATGACGCGGGGCGAGACGAGCCGGCCGGTGCTGCCCACCTCCCGCCAGGGTTGGGTGGCGCTGCTCGACCGGCTCGGCGTCCGACCCAGCAAGGGACTCGGGCAGAACTTCCTGTTCGAGCGCGGAATCGTGCAGCGAATGGTCCGCGCCGCGGAGATCGACGCCGACGATCTCGTGCTCGAGATCGGTCCCGGGCTCGGCATCCTGACCGAGTCGCTGCTCGACCACGCGGGCGCCGTGATCGCGGTTGAGCTCGATCGGCGCCTAGCCGAGCATCTCCGCGCCACCTTTGGCGCCGATCCGAGGTTTCGGCTGTTAGAGCAAGATGCCCTCGATCTGGCCATCGATGAAATCATCCCGCTTGGAAACGATTATGTCATGGCAGCGAACCTGCCCTACTCCGCCGCCTCGGCAGTGCTCCGCTCCTTCCTGGCGCGGGAGCGGCGGCCGCGACGGCTTGCCGTGATGGTCCAGCGGGAGGTCGCGGAGCGGCTGGTGGCCGTGCCCCCCAACATGTCGATCCTCAGCGTCGCCACCCAGTTCTACGCGGCACCGAGGATTGCGTTCCATGTGCCGCCGGCGGTGTTCATCCCGCCGCCCAAGGTCGAATCGGCCGTTGTCGTTCTTGTCGTACACGCCGAGTTGCCGCTTGCCAGTCAGCAGCACGGCCGGTTCTTCCGAATCGTCAACGCCGGTTTCCGACACAAGCGGAAGCAGGTCGCCAACTCGCTCGCCGCCGAGCTAGTCGCGCCGAAGGACGAGATCGTACGCTGGCTCGGCCAGGGGGGCATCGACCCATCCCGCCGTGCCCAGACGCTATCGGTCGCCGAATGGGTGGCGCTGACCCGGCGAGCACCTCCAGCGCTGGTGCCATGAGCGGCGTGACGGCGCTGGCGCCGGCGAAGCTCAACCTCGGGCTCGAGATCCTCGGCCGCCGCTCCGACGGCTATCACGAGATCGCGACAGTCATGCAGACGGTGAGCATCTTCGACCGGCTCAGCGTCGAGGCGATCGAAGCGGCGGGTGATCGGCCGTTCAGGTGGACTGGTCTGCCCTTGCGCCCGGATGAGGACCTGGCGCTCCAGGCAGCCCTGCTCGCCAGATCCCGGTGGGGCGTCGAGCAGGGGGCGTCCTGGCGCCTTGCCAAGCGGATTCCCGTCGCGGCGGGTCTCGGCGGCGCGAGCTCCGACGCGGCGGCGATCTTGATCGGCCTTGCCCGGGTCTGGCACCAACACCCCGACCCGGGCGTCCTCCGTGACCTTGCCTCCCGGCTTGGGAGCGACGTGCCGTTTTTCCTGAACGGCGGCACCGCACTCGTCTCGGGGCGAGGCGAGGTCATCAGGCCGTTGCCGCCGCTCGAGACCGTCTGGTTCGTCGTCGTCGTCCCCACCATCGAGATCTCAAGCAAGACCGCCACCCTCTACGGGGCGCTTGCTCCTGGCGATTTCTCCGCCGGCGACCGCGTCCGGGCACTCGCCAAACGGATCCGGTCCGAGCAGGGTCTGGACTCGAACCTGCTCGGGAATGCCTTCGAGCGGGCGATGGTCACACTGCGCCCCGCTCTGGCGGAGGTCGCACCGGTCATGCGATCCTCGGGCGCACCGTTCGTGGCTCTTTCTGGAGCCGGTCCCGGTCACTTCACCGCGGTCGCCGACCTGGCAGAGGCCAGATCGATCGCCATCAGGCTTGCCGACACGTTCCGGCGTTCGGCACGCGTCGTGCTTTGTCGCCCGGTTGGCTCGGCGCCGATCCTCGGCTAGCCGCCTGGACGGCGGACCGCCGGGCGCAACCGTCCCGCCCGATCGGGCGTTTCAGGGACAGCGGTGCGCACGATGCGCGGTGCTTCGACGCGTACGTGCAGAACTATCTGGGGCCACCCCGGTTTGACGGTACCCGGCGCCGATCCTAGAATCACGCCTGGAGGCGCCAGCGACGTGGACCGACGAACCGTCAACCGGCGCTACAGGATTGATCGGAAAATTGGCGAAGGCGGGATGGCCGAGGTTTTTCTCGGTCATGATGGGATGCTCCACCGCCCGGTCGCCATAAAATCGCTCCGACCCCAGTACGCCGCCGACCCCAGCTTTCGCATGCGGTTTGAGCGCGAAGCCCAAGCCGCGGCAGGCTTCACCCATCCCAACATCATCGACGTCTACGACGTGGGCGAGGACCGCGGCACGCCCTACATCGTTATGGAGTATATGCCGGGCGAGACGCTGAAGGAGATCATCGCCAACGAGGGTCCCTTCGACCCGGACGACGTCGCCATCCTCGTCGAGCAGGTCGCCGCGGCGCTCGATTACGCTCACCAGCGCGGGTTCGTCCACCGTGACGTCAAACCGCAAAACATCCTGGTCGACGCCGAAGGTCTCGCCAAGGTGGTCGATTTCGGCATCGCCAAGGGGCTGGCGGACAGCACGCTGACCGACGCCGGCTCCGGGCTCGGGACGGTCCATTATGTCTCGCCCGAGCAGGCGAGCGGGTTGATGGCGACACCGTCCTCGGACATCTACTCGCTGGCGGTCGTCGCCTACGAGATGCTGACCGGGCAGCTGCCGTTCGATTCGGACAGCCCGATCGGTATCGCAATGCAGCATATCAACGAACAGCCGCCGCACCCGTCGACCGTCAACCCGGAGGTGCCGCGGCAGGCCGGCGACATCGTGATGCGAGCGCTGGCGAAAGACCCGACGCGGCGGTTCCCAAACGCGGGCGATTTCGCGCGGGCGCTGAGCGCATGGAGAAGCTACAGCGTCCAGGGCATGAAGGCCGCTCGGGCGGCGGCGGCCGCGACGACCTGGGTCCCCCGGGCGGAAGATGCCGCTCGCCCGCTGTCGCCGCCCACGCCTGAGCCGAAGGCGGTCGCCGAGCCACGCCGTTCGATGCCGCCAGGTGGTTTGCCTACCGCGGGCACGGCGCCGCCTGCCCCCGCTCCGACGCGCCGCGAGGCAACGGAGACGAAGGCGGCGAGCATCGGCTGTGCCACCTGGGTCGTCGGCCTCGCGGTGCTCGGGGTGCTCGTGGCCTTGGTCTGGCTCGGCGCACGGCTTTCTCCTCGCCTCGGCGGGCTCGGCTCCGGTCCGGATCCGACGCCGACTATCGCCGCGGGCCAGGCGCTACCCATCACGACGCCGACCATCGCCGCGGTGCAAGGGGTGTCGGTCCTCACGCCGACCCCGCGGATCATCGCGAAGCCGACTCCGGCGAACCAGCAGGTCGCCGTGCCGGACCTCGGCGGCAAGACCCTCGACGAGGCGACGGCGGCGCTCAGGAGCGTCGGGCTGACCATTCAGCAAATGGGGACGGTAGCCTCCGACAGCGTGGGCCAGGGGAAGGTCGCCGCCCAGGAACCGGCGCCCCAAACGGCGGTCGCTGAGGGTGCCTCGGTCGCTGTGACGCTGAGCAGCGGACCGGCCAGCGTCGACTTGCAGGCACTGCACCTGAGCGGGATGGACGCGAACCAGGCCGAGCAGACGCTCACCTCCCGTAGTCTGCTCGTCACCCGCCAGGAGGTCGGAAACGCACGGGTACCAGCCGGGGCGGTGGTCGATACCCAGCCGGCCGACCGTGCGCGCCCGGGCGACAACGTGACGCTGCGCGTCAGCGTCGGCAACAAGGTCCAAATCCCGCGCGAGATTCAGGGCGAACCGCTCGCCAAGGCGATCGCGCGGCTTGAGGGAGCGGGGATCACGGTCGCGAACCAGGTCGGGGTGAGCGCCCGGACGATCCAGCAGGCCGGCATCAAGGACCTGCAGGCCGCCGGCATCGTCGATCACGACGTGGTGGGCATTCAGGACAACGGCGCCGAGTTCGGCGCGTGGGTCGCTCCGGGCACACGGGTGACACTGGTGTTTTACGACCACACCCAGGACGGGGGCTAGCTCGGCATGGAGACCGCGGGCGGCGGCTCCCGATGGCCGCGGGCCGTCTGGCTTGCGGCGGGCGCGCTCGGCGTGACCATCGCGCTGGCGCTTTCGTTGGGTTTCATCTGGGCGCGGGACGCGGAAACGCCCCGCGTCACCGTGCTCGGGTCCGGCAAGGGGTTGTCTGTCCTGGTGACCTCCGGCCCGGCGCGGCTCTTGGTCGTCGCGGGCGACGATGCGGCCGCGTTTGAGAATGCCCTCGCCCAGGCACGTCACCCAACGGAGCGACGCGTCGACATCCTGCTCCTGAGCGGCGCTCAGATCGATCTTTCGGTCGTCGCGCGGGCGAAGCACGATCTCGGCGCCCGCTACGTCAACATTCTCGGAGGCGGGTCGTCCCTGCGCGACCTCGGATTGACGGCGGCGGACCGCTTGACCAGCGTGCGTCGGTTTCGGCTTCCGGGCTCCGTGTCGGTGACGGCGGAGGTGAAGGAGGTCGAGGCGACATCAACGGCGGGCGCGAGGACGTCGTGGTCGGTCCTGGTCCAGCACGGCGAGACGGCGGTGTTCGTTCTTTCCGACGGAAAGGATGTCGAGCACTTCGCCAACCCCGGTCGTGTCTCGGCGCTGGTCCTCGCGGGCGGGGATCCTGGGCCGGCGGTGAAGGCGATCGACGCGGCGGCGCTGGTCGTCAGCTCCACCGCCGTTTCGGGCAAGCAGAGCCGGCGGGAGGTCGCTCAGGCGGCTGGGCGCAAGCTGTGGGGTCTGCGCCTGCACCCGGGCGATATCGCCCGACTAGACTTCGTGGCGAACGGTCTGCGCCTGCCGACGGACGCGACCGTCGTCGACGGCACGACGGGCCGACCGGCACCGAGCGCTTCGGTCGCCGCGCAATCGGTTTCACGGCCGACGCGCGGCCCGGGCGTCGACGAACTCCTGGTTGACGAGGGCGAGCGCACCGGGGTCCGTCAACAGATCTAGACCGGTCAGCGCCATCGCCTTCGCGACGGCGATCGTATGTTGATAGCCGAGATCGGAATCGGCCGCGGCGACGACCTCGTCCGAGTGCCAGGTGCAGACCGAGCTCAGGATCGGATAGCTGGTTTCGACGGACGGTACGACGTAGCTGACGTTGCCCCAGTCGGTCGAGCCGCTGCCCTCTGCGGGCCGCGCCTCGGGCAAGATCAGACCGACCGCGTCCAGGTTCTGCTTCAGCAGGCGGGCGAGGCGATAGTTCGTGATCATGTCGAAATTCGGGCGATCAGCGAGGAGGTAGCTCATCTCGGCGCCGGTGATCAGGGCGGCACCCTCGGCGATACGGCGCACCTTCTCGACGAGCTCGCTCATGGAGGCGAGCGTCTGGGCGCGCACCAAGAACTCGCCGGCCGCAAACGCGGGGACGACGTTCGGCGCGTCACCACCATGCGTGATGATGCCGTGGATGCGGGCGTCACTCGTCACATGCTGACGGAGTGCGTTGATCCCGTTGAAGGTCTCGATCAGCGCGTTGAGGGCATTGACACCGTTGGCGGGATCGGCGGCCGCGTGCGCGGCTTTGCCCCGGAACTCAATCCGGACGGATTGGCAGGCAAGCGATCGGCCGCTGCCCTCGACGGTGGGACAGACGGCCTCGACCGTTCCCGGATGGGCGCCCATCGCCGCGTCGACGTCGTCGAACGCACCGGCGTCGGCCATGATAATCTTGCCTCCCACCGCTTCCTCGGCGGGCGTCCCGAACACCGCGACGGTGCCTGACACGCTCGACAGCGCGGCAGCGAGCCCAATTCCGGCACCGATCGCCGCGATCGCGATCAGATTGTGCCCGCAGCCGTGGCCGACACCGGGCAGCGCATCATACTCGGACAGATAGGCGATCCGCGGCCGGTCGCCGCCGTTGCCGGCTTCGGCCCGGAAGGCAGTCGGCAGACCGGCGATGCCGCGCCTGACCGCGAAACTCCGCCGCTCCAGAAACTCCGCGCACGCGGCGCTCGATTTGAACTCTTTGAGCGCCGGTTCGGGATTGGCGTGGATGTATTTGGAGAGGGCGATGAGGTCGTCGCGGCACCTATCGATGGCCGCGATGACCGCCGCGCGGCTCTGGTTCACCTCTGGCGTCGCTTCGACGACCATCATGCGCTCCTTCCATACCAAGGCGCACCGACGCTGGGCGGCGGTGTCGCCGGCACGCCGTCCGCGATCGCGGCTGGCTGAAGCTCAGGTGAGCAGCGCCCCGCAATGAGGGCAGAAGACGTCGAGCACGCCGACCACGTTCCGGCATCGCTTGCAGCGCGCGTCGCCGGCCTTGGGGAACCGTGTCGCATCGAAGGCGCGTGCGTTGCCCGGTGCCGATGGCCACTGGCGATCGCCGAATCCCTCGTCGAAACCGTTCACGGTCGGCGTGTCAAGCGCGTGCGTCCCCGGCGGTTCCGGTGGTGCTGGATCACGGTCGACCCCTTCGTTGGGACGGGTCATCGCCGACGCACGACGGAGCCACTCTTCGCCTCGAAAGTCATCGCCATGGAGCGCGTGAGCGCCGTTGCCGTTGTCGGCTGGACGGTGAGCACCTCCGTTCAGACGGTGGACCGGCTCCGGCGGCGGCACCGGCACGGTCTCGAGGGCGCGCGGAACATCCGATCGGTACGTCCCGGTTGCCGCGTCGAATTCCCGGTCGCTGGGTTCGAATTTGCCGTCGTCGGCCTCGTGAGGTAGCCGCGCTGGGCGCTGGCGGACCGGCAGGGCGGACGTCGCGACGCTGTCGAGTGCCGGCAGCTCGCGATCGTCGATGCTCGCCGTTCGGACCAGGTTGCCGCCGACCACGAAGACGGCCGCCGTCGCCGCCGACCCGAGGAGCACCCAGCCGAATTGACGAAGCAGGAACCACGCGACGTTGCTTGCCGCCAGGACGCGCTCCGCGCCGGGATTGTTGAGGTACCGCTCGACGAATCCCAGCGCGACGGCCAGCAGGACCGTGCCGTTGATCGCGGCGAGGACCGCGCCAGTCATGCGGCCGAGCACGCCGGGCCTGGGCAAACTGAGCGCGGCACCGGCGGCGTAGCCGAGGAGACTCGACGCGACCAGGAGGGTCATCGCCACGATCAACTGGGCGGTCGCCGCGCTGACTCCGGTCCGCGACGCGATCGCGTCTCCCCAGGCCACAGCCCAGGAACCTGCGAGGGCGAAACCGAGCAGGATCGCTGCGCTGACCGGCCCCTCCTTGACGGCACCGCGCCAGAGACCGATCGGGACAAACAGCGCGATGATCAGGCCGAGCAGGATGTCGAGGATGAGCTGGTCACTCATCATCGTCCCTCCGTTCTCGATGGCGATCGCGCCCCGCGCATTGGCGTGCCACGCGTTGCTCGGTGAGGCAGGCGCCGCGTGACCTCGGCGGGGCTCGTCACGGTTGCTCCGGCTGCCGGCCCGGTTTGGGCGTCATGAAGACGAGGACGACCGTGTCCGCGTCCGACCGATTGGCGATGCCGTGCCGCACGCCGGGTGAGGCGAGAACCGCCTGGCCGGCCGCGAGCGACGCCTGCTCGTCACCAATGGTCGCGACGGCGTCCCCCGTGAGGACGACGTAGATCTTGTCGGAGTCGTCGTGGCGGTGGGGCGACTGCTCTTGACCGGGTCGCAGGCAATTGAGATCGCAGAACAGGCGCGGCGAGGCGAACAGGTTGACCTTCGCCATCTGCTCGGAGGAAAAACGCGCCAGAGTCGACAGCGTGCGTATTTCCAACATGCAGCCTTGCCTGAGGGGAGCGCTCTGCGCTCGCGTCCGACAACCTGTGCGGACCAACGCGCGAACCGGGTCGACCGGTGCCCGCCCACGACGCCACGCACCGCTCATCGTGTGGGTTGATTCTAGCACGGTGGCAGCCGGCTCCCGTTTGGTTATTGTCAAGCCGGACCCGGATTGTGGTACGATCATGGTGGACGGTGCGTGCGGGCGACTGGGCTCGGGATCTTGGGATCCGGATGCCTGTGGCGAGGGAGGATGTCCATTTCAGACGAGAGGCCTGTCCGGGGCCGCCGCCGGACAACCGGTGAACACCTGGCCATCACTGGCTCGGAGGGCGTTCCCTCGGCAGCGGTCGCTGATCGCCGAGCGGAGCTGGCGTCCATCTGGCGACGCATCGACCTGCACATCCATACCCCGGCCTCCGCCGACTTTCAGCAAGCCGGCGTGTCCCCACTCGACATCCTCCTCAAAGCCGAGGAGCGCGGTCTCGACGTCCTCGCCTTCACCGATCATAACTCCGTCCGCGGCTACGCCGACCTCTGGCGCGAAATCGAAGACCTTGAATTGCTTGAGTGCCTGAAACGGATGACGCCGGCCGAGGAAGCCCGGCTGCGCGAATATCGGCGGCTGCTGGCCACGGTGCTCCTTCTGCCGGGATTCGAGTTCACCGCCACCTTCGGGTTCCACATTCTCGCCATTTTCCCCGAAGCCACCACCGTGCGGATGATGGAGCACCTGCTGCTGACGCTCGGCGTGGCCGAGGAGCGGTTCGGCAGCGGCGAGGTCGGCGCGACGACCGACGTGCTCGCGGCCTATCGGATCCTGAGCGATCACGGGGCGCTCGTGATCGGTGCCCATGTCAACTCCGCAAACGGCGTCGCGATGCACAACCTGCCGTTCGGCGGACAGACGAAGATCGCCTACACCCAGGACGATCACCTTCACGCACTTGAGGTGACGGATCTGGCGACCCCCGCCAACCGGCGCTCGACCGCGCGCTTTTTCAATGGGAGCAAGGCTGAATACCCGCGCCGGATGCATTGCATCCAGGGATCCGACGCGCACCGCCTCGACCGCGATCCCGACCGAGCGTCGAACCTCGGCATCGGCGAGCGCGCGACTGACGTGCTGCTGCCGGCGGTCTCCTTCGGTGCGCTGAAGGCCGTCTTTCTGGGGAATGACTTCACACGGACACGGGCCTCGGTCTACGAATCGAGTGATGCCGTCAAGTCGGCGAGGCGGGAAGGCAATACGCACGTTCAGGCCTTCCACGAGGGCGTGGCCAACAAGCGGACGGGCTACGGCAACGTCCTACGCGACATCGTTGCCTTCGCCAACGGCGACGGTGGAACCGTCTACGTGGGCGCCAGCGCCTTCGAGAAGCGTCCGATCGCGGGCGTGCCCGACGCGGCGACGGCAGCGGAGGATCTGAGAGCGGAAATCAGGCGATCGGTGACCCCGGTTCCCTCGGTTGAGATTGAGGTCTTGGAGTCGGACGGGAAGACCGTGCTCGCGGTCCGCGTCCCGGCCGGTCCGGCACGGCCCTACGCCCTGTCGCCGGGGCACATTTTCGTCCGACGAGAGGCGGAATCGGTTGCCGCGAATCGGGACGAGATCGTGCGGCTCGTCCGGGAGGCGGTGGCGCTCCAAGTTGCCCCGAGCTCGGTCGCTCTTGTCGATGCCGCAGCCAGTGGGACTGTTACTGAGGCGGCCCCCGCCGCGGGACGCCGCAGGCGCCGGCGCGTGACGCGGCGCGCGACCGCCGACGCGCCGGTGGGCGACCCGTCGGGGACCGTTGCCTCGCTTCCGCCGTCCACCGCCGGCGCGATCCGGCCGATCCCACACGGCATCGAGACACCAGACGATGGCCCGAACGGCGTCGTGGCCCTGGGCGTTGAGGAATCGAGCGAGCAGGGCGAAGAGGACGCTATCTCGCCGCGCACCGGTGTCGAGATCGTCTCGTCCTCCGAGCGGGACGGCGTCGTCTACTACACGCTCAGGGACCTGCGCAACTCGCAGATCTTCCACGACGTCACTCGAGAGACGTCGCGCCGGCTCTGGCGGTACGCGATCCAGCAACGCGAGGCCAAGACCGTCGAGGAAGGGCACATCCGGTGGAAGGGTGACCTCGGCTTCTGGAAGACGTATCGTCCGCACCGAGGCGAGCTACGCTACAACCTGGCGTACCGCGGCGACGAGGATCTGCGCATTTTCTACGGCGTCAGCGCCGAGGGGATGGACGACCGCTGGCAGGCCGTCCTGCCGGACCGCCGCCAGACGGCAAGCTCATAGACGGCCACGCTGAAGATGAGCGGAAACCGTGCTGGTCAGGACGCTGCTGGCTGCGCCCTGCCGATCAGCGCGATCCCGAGGAGGGCTCCGCCTCATCCCACTAGGATCGCGCAAACGCGGCGAGGCGTATCCGGATTGGGAGGGCAGCCAGAGCGGGGAGGGCGGGATGGCGACCGAGCGGCAGGTTGGACGGCGGGGCGGATTGACCTCGTACGGCGACGCGGGTTTTAGCACGTTCATGCGGCGGGCCTTTGCCAAGGGCATGGGCTACACCGACGAGGACCTACGTCGCCCCGTGATCGGCATCTGCAACTCGTGGAGCGAGCTGAACCATTGCAACAGCCACCTGCGGGTCATCGCCGAGGCGGTGAAACGGGGTGTCTGGCAGGCGGGCGGCTGGCCGCTCGAATTCCCCACGATTTCCCTCGGCGAAGTCTTCATCAGCCCGACGGCGATGCTCTATCGCAACCTGATGGCGATGGACACCGAGGAGATGATCCGCGCCCAACCGATCGACGGCGTCGTCCTCCTCGCCAACTGCGACAAGACGACCCCGGCCCAGCTCATGGGTGCCGCGAGTGCCAACCTGCCGGCGATCATGATCACCGGCGGGCCAATGCTCAACGGGCGCTGGCGCGGTCGCGACCTCGGCGCCTGCACCGATTGCCGCCGCTACTGGACGGAATACCGCGCCGGGACCATCGGGGACCAGGAGCTCGGCGAGTTGGAGGAGGCGCTGTTCCGGTCGCCCGGCCACTGCATGGTCATGGGCACGGCGAGCACGATGGCCTGCCTGGCAGAGGCGCTGGGCATGATGCTGCCGGGCGCGGCGGCGATCCCCGCGCCCGATGCGAAGCGGCTCCGACTGGCGGAGGAGACGGGCCGGCGGATCGTTGCGATGGTCGAGGAAGACCTGCGGCCGTCGCGGATCCTGACGCGGCCGGCATTCGAGAACGCGATCCGCGTCTGTGTCGCAATCGGCGGCTCGACCAACGCCGTGATCCACCTGATCGCCATCGCGCGGCGGGCCGGCGTCGATCTCCCACTCGACCGTTTCGACGAGCTGAGCCGGACGACTCCGCTGGTCGCGAGCATCAGACCCGCCGGTGCGTTCCAGATGGAGGAGTTTCACGAGGCCGGCGGCGTTCCCGCGGTGATGCGGGAACTGTTGCCACTCCTCGATCGCGACACGCTGACGGTGACGGGCCGAACCGTTGCCGGTATTCTGGCGTCGCAGCCCGAGACTGGGCGACGAGATGTGGTCGCGTCGATGGACTCGCCGTTCGCGTCGGAAGGCGGACTGGCGGTCCTGCGCGGCAACCTCGCGCCGTCCGGCGCGATCATCAAGCACGCCGCTGCCTCACCGCACCTGCTCTCGCACCGGGGCCGTGCGGTCGTTTTCGCGTCGGTGGACGACATGATCCAGCGAGTGAATGACCCGGACCTCGATGTGACGCCGGATGACGTGCTCGTGCTCCAACAGACGGGTCCGGTGGGCGGCCCGGGGATGCCCGAGGCCGGTCTGATCCCGATCCCGGCCAAGCTGCTGGCGGCTGGCGTGCGCGACATGGTCCGGATTTCCGACGCGCGGATGAGCGGCACGGCGTACGGCACGGTCGTGCTGCATGTGGCCCCGGAGGCGGCGGTCGGCGGACCGCTGGCCGCCGTTCGGGACGGCGACCTGATCAAGCTCGACGTGCCGAACCGGCGGCTCGATCTGATCCTGGCGCCGGACGAGCTCGAGACCCGCCTCGGGGAGCGAGCAGATCGGCGTTCCGGCGCAATCGCGCAACGGGGATACGGCTGGCTGTACGCACACCATGTGCTTCAAGCGAATGAAGGATGCGATTTCGATTTCTGTGCGGCGGATTGGTCGGGTTAATCGGAACGAGCACAACCCGACCGCGCCCGTCAGCGATCCTGCGCTAACCTAGGATGTCGAGACCATGGGCGTCCAAGGGCGCGGCAAGAAGCCTCGCAGGCTGGGACGATCGTCGAGCGCCTCAACGGTGCCGGCGATCTCATTCCCGCGACCGCTCAAGGCGGTACCGGCGAGCAGGTCGTGCAACTTGGCGATCAGCTGGGCGGCGGAGAGGGGCCGCTCGGGATCGCCTGTGGGGGCATCAACCTCGGCCACTGCCTGACGGCCATCGTCCAGCGTGAGGGTGACGCGTGCCGACCAGGCGGCCGGATACCGGGTGTCGAGCGCGGGATCGACCCTCAACTCTGTTACCGCGATCAGGTCGCGCAGGGCGGGGTCGGCCAGGTCGGCGGGGGCGAAGTCGTGCAGCCCGACCCGGCCGCGCAACAGCGCGAGCGCTGTGCAGTATTGGAGGCTGAATTTCGCCTGATAGGCGTTGGTCGGCGCGGGGGTGTCCGTGATGTTGAGCGCAGTCGAGTACGTCTCGACTTCGACACGGCGAATGACGGACGCCGGCCCCGGGAGCGCAGAGCGAAGACTGAGCGCGGCATCGACCGCCGGGTGCGTGTGGCGGCATGAGGCATGGGGCTTGATCGAGACGCCGCCGATCTTCCAGGGGCAACCGGCTGTGCCGAGCCCCCGTTCGAGACCGTCCGTCACCCGCGAAGGATCGGCATCGGTCGACATCGCCGCGAAAAACCCCTGTGGCCCCTCCAGGATGGCGGCCGCGCCGGTAAAATTGCGGGCGGCCAGGCGGGCGGCGAGCACGCCGTTGGCGGCCGCTCGGCCCGCGTGCAGGTGCTTCGTCATCGCACCGTCGTGATTGAACTGCCAGAGACCAGCGGCCATGCTGCCGGCATTGCCAAGCGCCCAGACCATCTGCGTCTCGTTGAGACCGAGGATGGCGCCGGCGGCCGCGGTGGCGCCGAACGTCCCGCAGGTCGCCGTGTTCTGCCAGTAGCGGTAGTGCGAGCGGCCCACCGCCTCGCCGACGCGGATCGCGACCTCGTAGCCCACGACGACGGCGTGCAGGAAGGCGCGGCCGGTCGCGGCGGTCTGCTCGGCAGCCGCCAGTGCGGCAGGGATGACGACGGTCCCCGGGTGGACGACGGAGCCGCGGTCGAGGTCGTCCATTTCGACAATGTGTGAGAGGCCGCCGTTGACGAGCGCGGCGGTTTCGGCATCCCGCCCTGAGGGGACACAGAGCGCCGTGGATGGACCGGGGCCCCGATCCATCCCCTCCGCGATCAAGATCGCCCCGGCAGCCGTCGCCGTGCCAGCGAACGCCGACGCGAGCCAATCGAGCAGGTAGACCTTTGCGAAGCCGCGGGTCTGTTCGTCCAAATCGGCGGGTCGAACCTTGGCCAGCGCGTGCGCCAGAGCCTCTGTCAGCGTGCCCAAATCTAGTTCTCCGTCTGTCGCCCTGCTGTTAGGCACGCAAGTAGCCGCCTCGGCATGTCCTGCCGAGGCGGCCGCGCCACTCAAGGCAACTGAGGGCAGATCGTCCTCAAGATCAGTGCTTGACGACGACGACGTCCTTGTTGAATGACACCGGCAGGCGGCCGGTCCATGGACCCTGCTTGGTGCCGCGGAGCCAGGGTTTCTGGACATACATCGGCACCCAGTTGCCGAGCGGGATGTAGACGGCGTTCTTGAGGGCGAGTGCTTCGGCCTGCTGATACAGGTCGTTGCGCTTCGCCGCGTCCAGCTCGACATCCGCCTTCTTGACGAGGTCATCGAAGCTCTTGGAATCGGCACCCGGATCGAACCCACCCGCCGCCTGCAGGTCGCCCGCCCAGTTAAAGACGCCCTTCATGTAGGGCGACCCCGAGACGAAGACCTCGCTCAGCAGATGCGGCGTCTCGGTGACGTTCCACCACCACACGACATCGAACTGGCGACCGCCGTTGTCTCCTTGGAGCGCTTGGATCTCGGCGAGCGTTTTGGAGATGTCGTGCTTGATCTCGACGCCGAGGTTCGCCTTGATCATGTCGAGGAGGGCCTTCCAGCGGGCCTTCTCGTCATCGGAATCTTCGGAGGACTCGTAATAGGTGATCGGTGGCAGCCCCTGGCCATTCTTGAAGCCAGCGTCCTCCAAGAGCTTCTTGGCGTCGTCCGGCTTGAAGTCGAGACCTGCCGGCGGCTTGTAGCCGCCGACGGTGGCGACGACGGGTGGGATGAACACTGAAGTCGGCACCCAGGTCCCGTTCCAGATCTCTTTCGCCCATTTGCCGCGGTCGATCGCCATCGCGAACGCGCGTCGGACGCGGACGTCGTTGAAGGGTGGCTGCTTGAAGTCCATCGCGATGGACCTCGTCGAGCCCTCCGGTGAGATCTTGACCAGCTCCTTGGCCAGGTTCGGATCCTTTTCCACCGACGACTTCAGCGAAAGCGGAACGTCGGCGGAGACCGCCTGATCCTGCTTGTAGAGGTTGAGCGCCGTCTCGGCGGCGGTGGGACCCGTCACGAACGGCCACACGATCTTGACGATGGAGGGCGAGTTGCCGCCGTAATAGTGGGTGTTCGGTTCCAGCACGACCTGATTCGCGGCGTCGAACTGGGTGAAGCGCCACGGTCCGGTCCCAGCGTCGTGCAGGAAGAACTGGTCGTCGCCGTACTGCTTGAGCACGGCGGGGTCGACGACGTTCCAGACGAAGGCGGCCAGGTAGGACATGAAATAGGAGTACGGCTTGCTCAGCGTGATCTCGACGGTCGCATCGTCGACAGCCTTGACGCCGAGATTCTGGCTCTTCTTGGCGACGTACTTCGCGTACCCCTTGATGTGCATCATGAACGTCGCCATCGGCGACAGGTGATTCGGATCGAGGGCACGCTTCCAGGAGGCGATAAAATCGCCGGCCTTGACCGGGTTCCCGGTCGCGTACTTGGCATCCGGGCGGATCTTGAACGTGTAAACCAGTCCATCCGGGCTGGTCGTCGAGCTCTCGGCGAGGTCGAGCTGGACCTTTCCGTTTTCGTCGTACCGGACCAGACCACCCCAGATGTTGGGGAACATGACCCAGAATGGGCCCCAGTTCACCGTCCGATGGGGATCGAGGGTGACCGGCTGCCCGTAGGGGTCGAATGGCACGGTGATCGTCTGGTCTTTGAGGACGTTCGCGTCCTGGTTGAGCACGACGGCCGGCGCCTTGGTCGCCGGCGCTGCGCTCGCGACGCCGAAGCGCGCGGTGGCGATGGCGCCCGCCGCGACAGCCGACCAGCGCAGAAAGTCGCGGCGGCTGCCATGCGGCGACGTGCGACGGAACGTGTCCACGAGCTCGTCGAGCTCCTCGCGCTCGCGGCCGGTGATCTGCGCGTCGCGCTCGGCGATTGGTTCGGTCATCAATCGTTCCTCCTCGCGGCGACGCCGCGCCGGATGTGCAGGCTGCCTCTGGAGCCTCGTTCGTGGTGCGCCCGGCGCATCCTTGCGGTGGCCGAACGTCCTGCCGCCGAGCGTCCCAGGTTTGCAACCGTAGGCTCAACCGACAACGTCCCTCCCGGGCTCACCGCATGACCGTGCCGGATGCGCCAGTGAGGCGACTCCGTGCATGTCCCTCGAAGCGCCACTATCGGTCAACGCTAACACGCCCTTGGTCGGACCGCAAAGGTCCGCCTCGCAAGCTCGCGTGGCCCCTCCAGCGTCGGGTTTCACCGCGGCCGTGCGTCACCGGGTCGTGCAATCCCTTAACGGTCGGTCGGGTCCGTTGGTTACCAGGACACGGTATCGAGATTGCGCGGACGCGCCGGTATCCCGGGCACGGGGTCACGACGGCTGGCTAAAGGCGTAGTCGCGGCTGCCGGCGTCTTCCAGGTAGCGTGCGAGGAGCTGAATCGTGGCGTCGATGTCGGAGACGGCCGCCATCTCGTTGACGGTATGCACGTAGCGCGTCGGGATCGAGAGGGTGATGGCGGCCGCTCCGCCTCGCGCCTGCTGGATCGCGCCGGCGTCCGTCCCGCCTTTGGGCAAAATCTCCAGCTGGTAGGAAATGTTGTTGCGCTCCGCAACATCCCGGAAGTGGCGGAGCAGCGCGGGGTGGGAGATCGAGGACGAATCCATGACCTTGATCCCGACCCCACCCCCGACCCGGGTGACGACCGACTGCGGTTTCCCGTCAGGGAGGTCGACCGCCAGGGTGACGTCGAGCGCGACCGCGACGTCAGGCTCAAGCGCGAATGCGGAGGTGCGGGCGCCGCGCAGGCCGACCTCCTCCTGGGTGGTGGCGGCGGCGATGACTTCGGCGCGGCCACCGGTCATCGCCCGCACCGCCTCGATCATGACGAAGACGCCGACGCGGTCGTCCAGCGACTTGCCGATAACGCACCACCCCGTCTCTTCCAGCGTGCGGTCGAGCGTGACCATATCCCCAACCTCAACACCGGCACGAACATCGGCCATCGGTAGTCCGAGGTCGACGAAGAGGTCCTCGACCTTTGGTGGCTTGATCTCCGAGGGGTCGAGCAGGTGGATTGGCTTCGCGGAGAATTGAACGGCACCGCGGAACACCTTGCCACCGAAGCCGTGGACGAGGGCGCGCTGGGCGACGAGCGTCCGAGCGTCGAATCCGCCGACCGGCTGCAAACGGAGGAACCCCTGGTCGTCGATGTGGCTGACGAAGAATCCGATCTCGTCCATGTGGGCGGCGATCATGACGCGCGGACCGCCGCTGCCCTTCTTGACGCCGATCACGTTGCCCATCACGTCGATGCGCAATTCGTCGACGAGCGGTTTAAGCTCCGCGATCACGATGGACCGAATCTGGTCCTCGCGACCGGAGATCCCCGGAGCTTCACAGAGACGCTTCAAGAGACCCGTGTTGATCGTTGCCAATGCCCGACTCCCATTCTCGGTCGTGATGCGTCAACCGCCTGCCGTGGGCCCGAGGGTGCGACGGCAGTCGCGGACGTCCCGGGCATGTTTCGACGTGGCGGCGAGGGTAGCAGCCGCCTGGGACGGCAAAACGGGGTCGCCTGGAGAGGGCGACCCCGCTCGCCGATTGGATCAATGCCGGTCGAGTGCGCCCGCCGCCAAGCTACTTGGCCTTGATCAGCAAGATCGCGCTGCTGGCACTCAGGCCGTCCTTTTCGTAACTGACGTTGACGAACGACAGGATCCCCGAGAGATCGACGCCGGCGGCGGCCGCCGCCGAGGTCGTCGGCTTCGCGGCGGCGAAGAAATCCTCGCAGGCCTTGCCATTGCCATTCTGGTCGAGCTGGAAGTTCGTCGCCGGGTCGGCGTCGTAGGCCGCCTGGGCCGCTGCCTGGCTCGAATACTTGGCGCAGGTCGGATCGGCGTCCTTGGTGGTCGCTCCGCTGCTCGACGAGCTCGAGGCGGCCGCCGCCTGGATCAATTTCGCGATCTGCGCAAAGTCGAGGTACAAGACCGAATTGTGCGCGGAGGGCAGCGCGGCCAGCGCGTCGCGGTACCGCGGGGCCTTGGACAGCGGGTTCGGCGGGCCGGTGACGTAATCGGTCACCGCCGAACCGGTGCCCAGCAGGAATTGGTTGTTGACGACCCCGTATTCGACGGTCGTAGGCGTACCGGCGGTGCTGCCGCTGCTCGATGTCGTGGTCAAGACGTTGACCTGATCGTTGCCGATTGTCTTCGTTGTAATGCTGCCCTTCCCTTGGAGTCCGGCCTGGATGAGCAAGGACAGCTTCGCCAGAGTGTCGGTCACCTTGACCGCCGTCTTCACATTCGACGCGAAGAGGAGACCGAGGTTGGCGCTGTCGAGGCTGCCCGAGGCACTGAGCTTCAGCCCGTAGAGGGCGAACCCGTACTCTCCCACCATCTGGTCGATGAAGTCGGTCTTGACGTTAACGCCGAGGGTCTGGGACAGGGTATCAAAGATCTTCGCCGGATCGGGGGTCGCTCCGGCCTCCGGCGTGCCGCCAACGCCGCCAGAGAGCCTGGACAGCATCGAGACAAAGAGGGCATCGAGCATGCCGCTCGCGCCGAGGTCGGCGCCGTCGAAGAGAAGGACGGTGTCGTCGGGGAGACGATCCGGCAGCTTCGCGTCGTAGTTGCCGGCCTTGTGGCCGGCGGCAGCGCCCTCGGCAACGGTGATGGTGTCGAGGTGGAAGCCAGGATCATCGGCCCAGACGACGAACCCGGTCTCCGCGTTGGACTGCGGCAAGCTCGCGGTCCCGCCGGTTAGCCCCGAGCCGGTCCCCATCGCGCCGATGAACGCCTTAACGTTGACGTAGCCGAACATCAGATGATCGCTTGTGAGCTTCCCGTAGATTTTGGTGAAGCCCGGCGCCTGGGCGAGTGACTTGGTTTTGCCGGCCTTCGTGTCGACGAGCGGCTGAATGTCCTTCGGCGACGACGCGAGCACGACCAGATCGCCAATCTGGGCGATGGCAGTGCCGCCGCCGCTGGTGGTGCCACCGCCTGAGGTGCCTGCCTTCGGCGGCAGGGACTGGATCTTGGTGCCGCTGTAGGTATCGGTAGCGACCGTTTGACCGCTGTCCTTGGCATCCTTCTGGATGGTCTTTTCGGCTTCGGCCCATGCCTTGGCCGGGTCCTTGGCCTGAACGATGAGAGCGAAGTTCGAGTTCGAGGCCGACGGCTGCAGGGAAGCGACGGCCGGCGTCGCGCCGCTGAGGCTGGTGATGACCAGCCCGATCTCACCGCCGAGGAACGCCGTCAAGTCGGTGCCGGAGGTCACGTTCCGGCCGGTCGCGGATTGGCTGACGGAACCCAGGAAACCCTCGACGGAGCTGGCGATACCCGCCCGCTGGATCAACTCGGCGGCCTTCGTCCACTGCGCCGAGCTCGTGTCCAGGCTCATCGAGAGGTAGAACGGAACCCCCTCAGGTGTCACCGCTGCGGTGGCCGGCGGAGCGGCGGCGGCACGCGCGACCGACGAAGCGCGGCCGATTGCCGCCGAGGCGGCGAACGACGACACGAGCATCAGCGCGAGCAAGCCGGAAATAAACGGGTGACGTCGCTGCGACGAGCTGCGGCCCCCTCGATTTAGCCGTGGTAAGCGCTTCATCCTCTCCCCCGCTCTGTGCGGCAGTGCCGCCCTGTCAACCACGTCCGCCATCCGCCAGCGGACGCCGAGTTTCGAGCCGTCCGCGCCACGCATCATCGCGGGCGCCTCCGGCCCGAGTCGCGTACGTGGGTCAACTGTAGGCTGCTTTTCGCCGGGGCGTCAATAGGGCCAGGCGGGAAGGCGGCGAGGCGGCCAGGCGGCGAGGCGGGAAGGCGGCCAGGCGGCCAGGCGGCCAGGCGGCCACTGGGGCGTGGCTTTCGGGCTCCGTCGGCTGCGTCTCGTGAGGCCGGCTATTGCCGGAAGATCAGGTTCAGGGCGATCGTGAGCACCAGGCTGAGGAGCATCGGGGTCACGATCGGCACGTAGGCGGTCGTCGATCCGCGTCGAAATAGGATGTCGCCCGGAAGTCGACCGAGCGACCTGACAAAGGGAATCCGACCGGCGATCGACATGAGCAGCCCGATCGCCACCAGGGCCGTGCCGATCGCAATCAACGCGCGGCCAAGACCACGGGGGTCAGGCATAGCCGTCGATCTCCTCAACACGATGGGCGCCGCCATCCAATGAGCCCCGTGGCTGACCGTGCGCGGCCGCCGCCTCCACCGCGTCGCGTCGCGCACGGTCGCTGCCGCTACCGCGACCGCGGGATCCCCAGGGCCGTGGCCAGGGCGAACAGAAAGGCGTCCTCCGAGCCGCTGAGGCGTTCGCCGCCCAGCCCGAGGAACGTCCCGCTCTTCTCGGCGTTGACGACACGATCGGCCATGTCGAGGATCCAGCGCTTGTATTCGGTCGCCTCCGCCTCGGTCGACTTCTGGGCCAGCAACGCGCTGGCTTCCCGGCCCATTTCCAGGGCGGCGGCGACGTCTTGCTCCGCCGTCGTCTGCCGCGTCTCGTCCGGCCGCGGTCCCCCCTGGTCCGTTTCTCCGGACTGGGCGGTGGCCGCCAGATCCTGGATCAGGGTGTTCTCACTGAGCTGCTCGACCCCGCGGGCGAACTGGCGTGCCCCCGCGAGCATCTCGTCTTTCGCTTTCGAGCCGCCCTCCCCATCGGCCATGATGGCACCCTGGATCACGGTCATCGGCAAGTCGCCGAGGAGACGCCACTCCTCCGGCGTGTAATCGGCGCGGCGAGACATGCTGTCCTTTCCAATGCCGGCCGCAGGGCCGGCGCGTCATGAAGACCCGCTAACTCTGGATCTTCTCGTCGATCCCGGTCGCGATGCCGAAAACGATCATGAATAACCCGGCCAGGAGACCGATGACGACGAAGAGAAAGAGGAGCATGAGCCCCGCTCGAATGACACCCTCGACGAAGTCCATCGCGCTTCCCCTCCTGGCAAGGCCGGACGCCCCAGGTGGGCATTATAGCGAGCGCCGGGAGGGGAGCGTCCGAGACCGCGACGGCGGTGGCGGCGGCGAGTCAGCCCCCACCCCCGTTCGACCGGAGCGCGCACCGGCCTGGGGGGGTGGGGAGGACCTCGTCGTCGATTAGGCCACCAGTGGCGCCTGGCTCATGTTGGCGGTGAACACCAACTGGCCGCCCGCCACGTCGACCGTGACCGTCTCGCCGTCGCGCAGCTCGCCCGAGAGGACCTTCATCGCGAGCTGATCGAGGACTTCCTTCTGGATCAGGCGCTTGAGCGGGCGCGCTCCGAAGACCGGGTCGTAGCCGCGGTTGGCGAGCCACTCCTTGGCAGCCGGCGTCGTGAGGATCGTGATCTGCCGGTCGGCGAGCCGCTGGGCCACCCGCTCGAGCTGGATCTCGACGATTTCGCCGATCTGCTGGCGGGTCAGCGCCTTGAAAATCACGATCTCGTCGATCCGGTTCAGGAACTCCGGCCGGAAGTTGGCGCGCAGCGCCTCCATGATCTGCCGGCGCAGCTCCTCCTCGCGATCGGTGCCAAGGGCCGTGATGTAGGTCGAGCCCAGATTGCTCGTCATGATGATGACGGTGTTCCGGAAGTCGACCACGCGCCCCTGGCCGTCCGTCAGGCGGCCGTCGTCGAGGATTTGGAGGAGGACGTTGAAGACGTCCGGGTGTGCCTTTTCGATCTCGTCGAAGAGGATCACGCTGTACGGCCGGCGGCGGACCGCCTCCGTCAGCTGGCCACCCTCGTCGTAGCCGACGTACCCGGGTGGCGCGCCGACCAGTCGTGACACCGCATGGCGCTCCATGTACTCGCTCATGTCGATGCGCACCATCGCGTGTTCGCTGTCGAAGAGAAGCTCGGCCAGCGCTCGCGCCAACTCTGTCTTGCCGACCCCGGTGGGGCCGAGGAAGATGAACGATCCCGTTGGCCGGTTGGGGTCACTGAGGCCCGCCCGGCCGCGGCGGACGGCGGCCGCGACGGCGCTGATCGCGTCGTCCTGGCCGACCACCCGCTCATGCAGGCGCTGCTCGAGCTGGAGCAACTTCTGCGTCTCCCCCTCGAGCATACGGCTCACCGGGACGCCGGTCCAGCGCGCCACCACCTCGGCGATGTCGTCCTCGTCGACCTCCTCCTTGAGCAGGGGACGGGCACCCTGGAGCTCGGTGAGGCGCTGCTGCTCTGACCCCAGCGCGCGCTCGAGCTCGGCGAGGGTGCCATAGCGGAGCTCGGCGGCGCGACCGAAGTCGGCGGCAAGCTCGGCCCGCTCGGCCTCATGTCGGGTCTCCTCGATCTTCTTCTTGATGTCGCGGATGGCCTCGATGACGCCCTTCTCCTGCTGCCAGCGCTCGCGCATCTCCTTGGCGCGCTCCTGGAGGTTGGCAAGCTCGCGTTCGAGGCTCTCTAGCCGCTCGCGCGACGCCGCGTCGGCCTCCTTGCGAAGGGCCTCGCGCTCGATCTCCAGCTGACGTATCTCGCGTTCGGCGGCATCGAGCTCAGTCGGCATGGAGTCGATCTCGATGCGCAACTTGGACGCTGCCTCGTCGATGAGATCGATCGCCTTGTCGGGGAGGAAGCGGTCGGCGATGTAGCGGTCCGACAACACTGCGGCGGCGACGATCGCCGAGTCCTTGATGCGCACCCCGTGGTGCACCTCGTAGCGCTCCTTGAGCCCGCGCAGGATGCTGATCGTGTCCTCGACGCTGGGCTGTTCGACGACGATCGGCTGGAAGCGCCGCTCCAGCGCGGCGTCCTTCTCGATGTGCTTGCGGTACTCGTCGAGCGTGGTGGCGCCGATGCAGCGCAGCTCGCCGCGGGCCAGCGCGGGCTTGAGCATGTTGCCCGCGTCCATCGCGCCCTCGGCCGCGCCCGCGCCGACCAGGGTGTGGAGTTCGTCGATGAAGAGGATAACCCGGCCGTCGGAGCCGGTCACCTCGTTGAGCAGTGCCTTGAGTCGATCCTCGAACTCGCCCCTGTACTTGGCCCCGGCAATCATGGCGCCGAGGTCAAGCGCCACCACCTGGCGGTCGCGCAGTCCCTCGGGCACGTCGCCACCGGCGATGCGCTGGGCGAGCCCCTCGGCGATCGCTGTCTTGCCGACACCGGGTTCGCCGATGAGCACCGGGTTGTTCTTGGTGCGCCGGCTGAGCACCTGGATCACCCGCCTGATCTCCGCGTCGCGGCCGATGACCGGGTCGAGCCTGCCGCGGCGCGCGGCGGCGGTGAGGTCGTTGCCGTACTTGACCAGCGCGTCGTACTTGGCCTCGGGGTTGGCGTCGGTGACCCGCTGGGAACCGCGGACAGCCTCCAGCGTTGCGTAGATGCGGTCCGCAGTCACCCCGGCTTCGGCGAGCAGTCCTGCCGCCTGGCCGGCGCGGCCCCGGACCAGCGCCAGGAGCAGATGCTCGGTCGACACGTACTCGTCCTTGAGTGTGGACATCTCGTCGAAGGCCGCCATCAGCACCTCGCGGAGGGCATTGCCGACGGCCGGCTCGCCACCGCCGTACTGCTTGGGGCGTGCCTCGAGCTGGGCCTCGAGGCGCGCCGCGAGGGGCTGGGGGGGCACCTCGAGGCGCTGCAGCAGGGAGGGGACCAATCCGTCCTCCTGACGGAGCAGCGCGAGCAGGAGGTGCTCGGGTTCGACAGCGGCGTGCTGCAGTTGCTGCGCCGCGTGCTGGGCAGCCTGCAAGGCTTCCTGGGATCGTTCGGTGAAACGGTCAAGACGCACGCCTGGTAGTACCGCATTGGGACGCGTGCGTAAACCCGAATGTTCGTTCGACTCGGACCTCGCGTACCATGCGGCCAGTCGCGATGCCGTCCGTTTCCCGCACCGTCCGCACCGTCGCCGTCATCGGTGTGCTGGCGCTGGTCGGTGTGGGCCTTGCCATCGGCCGCGGCGCCGCCCTCGATGCCGCCGGCGTCCAGGCACGCTCGATGGGCGCGATGACCGCCACCGACCTGGCCCGGCCGCCATGGTTTGGGATGCGCGTGCTCAACGACAGCGTCACCTTCCATGCGGCGGCGGTGCCGATCAACCCGCCCAGCATCCCCGCTGCCGCCGGCATCCTCGTCGACGTCGACAGCGGCGCGATCATCTGGCAGCACAACGCCCACGCCCAGCTCCCGCCGGCGAGCACCACCAAGATCCTCACCGCGATGGTCGCGCTCGAGAACTTCAGCCCGGACCAGGAGGTGACGGTGACCGCGGCGTCGCTGCACCAGGCGTGGGACGAGACCCGGATGGGCATCACGGCCGGGGAGCGCTACACCGTTTCGGAGCTGTTGACCGGGATGCTCGTGGTGAGCGGCAACGACGCCGCCACGGCGATCGCCCAGGACACTGTCGGGCTGGAGCGCTTCATCGGCGCCATGAACGCGCAGGCGGCCGCGCTGGACCTGCCCAACTCCCACTTCACCAACCCCGTCGGCCTCCAGGACGCAGGGCACCACACGTCGGCATACGACCTCGCCGCCCTCAGCGTCGCCGCCATCCGGCACTTCGCGTTGTTCGGCCAGATCGTGGCGATGCATGACGCCAAGCTGGTGGCCACCTCCGGTCACCCAGAGTTCGACCTGCATTCGATCAACCAGTTGCTCGCGCTGTATCCCTACGCGGTCGGCATCAAGCCGGGGTGGACGGGCGACGCCGGCAATTGCGAGGTCGGTATGGCGGTTCGCGGCGGCCACCGGCTCATCTCCGTGCTTCTCAACGCCGGGTACGCCTTCCACCAGTCGCGCACGCTTCTCGACTGGGGATTCGCGCAGGAGGGCCTGCCCACGACCCTGGCCACCCCCACCCCCATCCCCGCGCCGACCCCCCATGGCTGAGCGCGGCGTCAGCGCTGCAACCGGGACAAGCACCCGCCTGACCGTGCTCGGCAGTGGCGACGCCTTCAGCGGCTGCGGCTGCAATGCCGCGTACCTCATTGACGATCGCGTCCTGGTCGACTGCGGTGCACCCGTGCAGACACTGCTGCCCCGGGTGAGCGCATCGGTGGCGTCGCTCGACCTCGTGCTGGTCACTCATTTCCACGCCGACCACACCTACATGCTGCCGATGCTGCTCGGCGCCCGCGCCTTCATCGGTGAACTCCGGCCCGGGGTCATTGTCGCCGGGCCGCCGGGGACGCGAGAGTACGTCGAGCGCCTGCTGTCCACCGGCTACGGCCGCCACCTGACGGCCATGATCGAGGACCGGATCAGCCCGCGGTGGGCGGTTCTCCAGGATGGCGCCAGCACCGACCTCGCCGGCTACACCGTCGGCGGGGCAGCGGTGGTCCACAGCACCGGGCCGTCGCTCGCGTACACCGTGCGGCGCGGGGACGGGCCGGTCATCGGCTTCAGCGGCGACTCCACTCTGGGCCCGGGCCTGCGCCGCACCATCGCGGCGTCGGACGTGATGGTCTGCGAGTGCACCGGCTGGGACGGCCCGAGCGACGGCGGCCACCTCTGGCGTGGCGAGCTCGTCGAGCTGATCGCGGCCTACCCCGAAACGCGATTCATCCTCAGCCACCTGCGCACGAGGGGCACGGTGCCGGGGGCGATCATGGCCCACGACCTGCTCAGCCTGGACCTGACCAGGAAGCGGTGAACGGGGACGGGGGCGGGCGGCATCGCTGGTCAGGGGGTGAGGCGGCGTTGGCGGAGCACTCGCCAGGCCAGGCCCGGCAGCACACCTGCCACGTGTCTCCACGCTGCGTCGATCTGTGGTCTTTCGGCGGCGCCCAGCGCGTGTGCGGAATACAGGGCTCGGTCGCTCATCGCCGCTATGTCATGCAGCGCCCCCGGGGCCCTTTGTGACGATCCACGGGGGAGGGCCAGGGTCAAGCGGTCTGCGTATTCGTCGAAGGTCAGGGCTTTGTTGCGCGGGACGCCGGCCAGGGTACCGACGATGCCGATGCGTCGCCAGATGCCACGGATCGTGCGGGGACGGAGGAACCAGGCGGCGAAGAGCGCCAGGGGGACCAGGATGACGGCCAGGCCGATGGCGCCTCGGCTGAGTACCGCGGCCGGGCCGCCGCCTCCGCTGCCGCCGACGGTGCTGGTTGGGCCGGCGGGCCTGAGTCCCGTCGCGTTGGGGGTCGGTGCCGCGGAGGCGCCGCTGGAGGGGCCGGCCGCCGCGATGGGGTTCCCGGTGCGGCTGAAGGGCTCGTAGTTACCGGCGATCGACGACGGGGTTGGCTCGAAGGGGATCCAGCCGTGGCCGGGGAAGTAGCCCTCGACCCAGGTGTGCGCGTCATTGCTGGTCACTGTGAAGACGGTCTCTTCGTTGGTGCCGTGGGCCGCGGAGGACGGGGTGGTGCCCGGGCCGTAGCCGTTGACCAGACGTGACGGGATGCCGAGTGCGCGCAGCATCGCGCCCATCGCGGTGGCGAAGTACTGGCAGTAGCCCTGGTGGCTCGTGGTCAGGAAGTACGTGACCGGCCACTCGCTGCTGCCCGTTGGTGGCTGCGGTGGCTTGAGCGAGTAGCGGAACAGCTTGGGGTCGCGCAGCTTGCTCTCGATGGCCGTGGCGGCGTCGTACGCGTTGGTGATCCCCGCGGTCCACTGCGCGGCCAGGCTGCGAATCACGGCTACGCCACCGCTGCCGTCATCGGACAGCTGCAGGAAACCGTCACGCGCAACGAATGATGGGTAGGTCGTGCTCGCGGCGCGCAGCTGGGCTGCGGTTGCGATCGACCGCGTCGCGGTCACCGCGAACGACGAGCCGGCAACCTGGCGCACGCCGTTGACGGTGTCCACTGTCAGTAGCTGACCGTCGGGACCCGGTTGCACGAGCCCGCTCGCCTTGGCCGGCACGCTCGTCGCATCGGGTTCGCCGGGGAAGGGGAGGACGTTGATGCCCGAGGTGTCGTCGGTGACGCTGACGGTCGCCGTCACGGTCTGCTGCTGGCCGCCGACGCCGCCGTCCGCGATCGAACGATCACGCGGGATCCTCCCCGGGTCGACCGACTCCTGGGCGAAGTCGCCGTTGTTGAGCGCGCTCTCGTCGGGCAGCCAGTTGCCGCCGTCGAAGACGCCGTCGGTGGCCATCTGCAGGTACAGGCCGTTCGCAGTGCTCGATCGGTAGGTCAGCACGGGAGTGTCTGAGAGCGTCAACTGGCCGCCCGGGATGGTGGAGGGGCTGAATCGCACGGTCCCCGAGGGCCCGAGGCCGTGCCCGTTGGGCCAGGTCCCGGCCCCGTTGCCTCCGTGCGCGCCGAAACCGAAGAGCCGGCCCGAGATGTCGGTGCTGGTGAGCGGGGGAACCACGAGCGCTAGCAGCACGATGACCACTCCTCCCGCGGCAGCCGCAATGGCGAAATGGCCGTCCGTTCCCGGCAGCACGCCGACGCGGCGCTGCATCCAGCTCTCGTTGAGCCGCTGGAGATGCACCGCGGCGATGAGCATGATCGCGGTCACGGCGGTCACCGTCGCCGCCAGCCCGACGTTGGCCGCGTCGGGTGCGTTGATGACAGTAACGGCAAGAACGGCCCAGCCCGGGGCGGTCGCCAGGGCGCCTCTGCCCTCGCGGACGGCGAACCACGCGGTCCACGCACCGCAGACCCAGAGCAGTGCGCTGAGGCTGACGTTGAACTCCCACGAATCGTTGCCGAGCAGCCCAGTCGTCGCCGCGCCCGCGTACTGCCCGACCAGGTGAGTGATTCCGCCGGTTGACGGCGCCGGACGCGTTCCGAACGTGGTGGGCAGCAGAGTTGCGAACAGCAGCAGGGGGGTTGACAGCGCCGCCAGCTTGCGCGACATGCGACCGCGCGCCAGGATCACCGCCTCGGCCGCACCCGCGAGGCCGACCAGAACCGCCGATGGCGATGCCTCAGCCCACCCGCCTGACAGCACCGTCCAGCCGGTGGCGGCGAGCATCACCATCACCAGGACGGTTGTGCTCGACGAGCGCAGCGAGACCGGGCGCGAACCGGCTGAAAGGGTGGCGACGCTCATCTTCAGTCGCCGGCGGCGCGTGCCCTCTCACCGCGGCCAAGCACGTCGCCGCGCCGCACCAGCCACCAATCCAGAGCCAGGCGCCACGCGGCGGGGATTCGCATTGGTGGTCCCGGTGCGCCGAATGACGAGGTCTCGAGCATGACGGCCAGGTGGCGCTGCCCACGGCTGCCGGCGTCGACGAGCGCCTCGACCCAGGCGGGGTCGCGGTCCGGTGTCACCACCACCATCCCGCCGCGGCCACGCCACCCCTCTCCGTGACGGCTGATCACCTGCGCGAGCCGCGCTGAACCGTCACTGCGCGCTGTCGCCAGGAAGTCGAGCAAGAGCATGCGTTGCGCCTCGCCGCGGCCGGCGCCGAACCCACGCATCTGGGAGTCGTTGGTGATCAGTCCGACGGCCTGGCCGCGGCGTGCCACCGCGTGCACGATCGACGCAGCGATCGAGATCGCGTACTCCAGCGACGATTCCGGCGGGTCGCCGTGGTGCACGCCCGCACGGAGGTCGAGGATGACCAGCAGGTCGGCGCTGTGCCTGGTGTCGTAGGTGCGGCTCATCAGCCGCCCGGTGCGTGCCGTTGACGCCCAATGGATGCGGCTCATGCCGTCGTGGGGGTCGTAGTCGCGCACCGACGACACCTCGGGCGGGACGTCGACGGCCTTGCCGCGGCGCATGTCGCCGGCGCCGTTGCCGCTCCACAGTGGTCCGATGTCCTCGAGCGGATGCAGCGCTGGGTACACGATCACCTCGCTCCGTGAGGCCACTCGCACGGTTCTGTTGAACAGCCCGAAGGGATCGCCGACGCGCGCCTCGAGCGGGCCGAAGCGATGTCGTCCGCGACGGCCGAAGCTTCCGCGCGCCGTCCACGACACACTGTCACCGGCGCCGAGCGCGCAGGCGCGACCCGCCGAATATCCGGCGAGGTCACTGCGATCGTGGATCTCGCAATACGGCACCCACATCAGGCTGCGGTTGTGTACGGTGAAGCGCTCGCTGAACGCCTCGCCGACCGAGAACGTCCCCTCGGGCGAGGTCCGGTCGACGGTGATCCGGCGGGCGATGGCGCGGGTCCACAGGTACGCGAGGACGATCAGCGACAACAGGATGTACGTGAGCGTGTAGGCGAGGTGGATGCCGGTGATCCCGGCAAAGAAGCTCAGCGCCGCGATGCCCGCGATCAGCGGAACGCGGGAGCTCACGACCCCTCGCCGGCCATCGCCCGTCGCTCAGCCGGGACCACTTCGCCGGCCAGGACCTCGTCGACCACCTGCGCGCTGGTCATGCCGCGCAACTCCGCGTTGGCACGGAGAACGATGCGATGTCCGAGCACGCGAGGCGCGAGAGCCTTGATGTCGTCAGGGGTGACGAACTCTCTGCCCTGTGCGGCGGCGCGGGCCTGCGAAGCGTGCAGCAGGCCCAGGCTGCCGCGGGGCGACGCTCCCAGCGCCACATCGGAATGTTCGCGGGTGCGCTGCACGATGCGTACGGCGTACTCCTTGAGCGAGTGGTGGCAATACACGGTCTGCAGCTCCTGCCGGCACGCCTCGACCTCGGCCGCTCCACTGACGGCCTCGAGCGTTTCCAGTGGCGAGACGCGCTGGAAGCGGTCGAGCATGGACACCTCGTCGGCCAGCTTGAGGTAGCCGAGGTTGACCTTGATGAGGAAGCGGTCGACCTGCGCCTCGGGCAACGGGAAGGTGCCGCCGAGCTCGATCGGGTTCTGCGTGGCCAGCACGATGAACGGCTCAGGCAGCGGGTGGGTGACGCCATCGACGGTGACCTGGCCCTCTTCCATCGCCTCGAGCAGGGCCGACTGGGTTTTGGGGGTGGCCCGGTTGATCTCGTCGGCGAGAAGGACCTGGGCGAAGATCGGGCCCCGGCGGAACTCGAACTCGCTGGTTTTCATGTTGAAGACAGACACCCCGGTCACGTCGCCGGGGAGCAGGTCGGGGGTGAACTGGAGGCGCTCGAAGTCGCACCCGGTCGCCCGAGCCATCGCCTTGGCGAGCATCGTCTTACCGACTCCAGGCACATCCTCGATGAGCACGTGGCCACCGCAGAGCAGAGCCAGGACGCAGAGCTCGACCTCGGGCTCCTTGCCGACGATCACGGTCCCCACGCTGTCGACCAGCCGGCGCACCACGCCCTGGACAAGGCCCATGGAAAGCTCTCCTGCGCCATTCGATCTCACCGAGAGTATACGGACGCTTCAGTTGGTTCGATCGTCCAGATCTGGTGTAGAGTTCAGGGAACGAAACAAGCGCACCAAAGGTTATGTAGAATCATCGCATCGGAAACGCGCGACCCGAACGCTTGGAGCCAGGGCGGGCTCTAGTTCAGGAGGGATGCAGGTGGCGCAGACGCAGGAACAGATTCTGACCACCGGCGAGGCGGCCGCATTCTGCGGAGTCTCCCGTTCGACTCTTCGACGCGCCGTCGCCCAGGGCCACCTCCAGGCCTGGCACACGCCCGGCAAGCATCTCCGCTTCGCCCGCTCGGCGTGCCTCGACTTCGCCCGTTCGCTCGGCCGCGTTGACCTGGTCGGCCAGGCCTACGGCCGCGAGATGGCCCCGATGCCCTCAGCTCGGGCCAGCGAGGGCGCCAACTCCCGTTAGCCCGTCGGGGATCCGGCTAGCGTTGCCGGGAGAGCAGCCCCCCGATCGAGCCGCCGACAAGCGCCAGCATGTCGCCGCTGATCAGGTTGCCCATGCTCATCGGACCGAGGTCGACGAGCGTGTGGGTACCGCTGGCCAGTGAGCTGTGCACGATCGACGCCTCCTGGGCGAACTGGAAGAAGGCACCCACGGCGATGAACCCGGCCCCCACGACCACCCCCTGGTAGAGCCCAAAACGGCCGGCGAGCCGGGCCGCCAGGTAGCCGCCGATCAACACCGCCAAGAACGTCGACACGCCCACGATGCCGCCATCAGCCGACTGGAACCCGGCCCTGCCGAAGGCCGCGTTGGCCACGCCGAGACCGACGTTGCTGAGCACGAACAGCGCCACCTCTCCAGCGATGAGCCCGACCACGCAGGATCGCCAGGAGATCTGGCCGCGCTCGGCCTGTATGGCGGAACCGGCCTGGCGCGGCGCAGCCGCGACGGGCTTGGCGGGGGCGCGGCGGTGCTTGGCTGCGGGCATCGCGGTGAGTATACGAGTGGTCCGCCCGTGGCCCGTTGCGCGGCTCAGGGCGCCCCGGCGCCTTCGGGTGACTGGTTCACGTGGTTGGCGTAGAACTTCTGGATCTCAGGCATGTTCAGCGTCGAGCCGAGCGGATCGAACCAGTCCCAGGACTCGACGTCCCACTTCTCCTTCTGGGTCGGGTAGGGGACCACGATGACCTTGGCATATGCGACGGCGCCGCCGGGGTCGGGCGGCAGCGAGTGGTACCAGGTGTTGAGAGTCTGCAGGTCGGCGTCGCAGCCGCTCGGGCAGTTGTAGCTGACCACGATGTAGCCGTGCTCGAGGTTGTGCACCCAATATCCGGCGGTCAGCTTGGGCAGCGCCGACGGCGGGTACACGCCCGGGGCGATCGGCGCCACGCCGGAGCCGAGGCTGTAGTGACACCCGCTGGTCGGCGGGTTGTGCATGTAGTTCACCACCGTGCCCGGGGGGACGTGAGTGTGGGGCATCTCGTCGATGGGCTGGCCCACCGGCGCCTGGTTGGTGTTCGGCGGCGACGGCGAGTACGGGCTCGCTCCGTTGCTGGGGCAGGTGCTGTTGCCGACGAAGTTGACACTGACCGCGTTGGAAGTCGGGTCACCGCACGCGCTCAGCGACAGCAGTACGGCGAGCAGCAGGATAGGGCGGTGGCGCATCGGCCCAACTCTAACAGGGGGCATTATCCCGTCGCCGCGGCCATCTGTGCGTGTACGGTGCGTCAATGCGGGTCATCGGACTCACCGGCGGCATCGCCACGGGCAAGTCGACTGTGGCTTCGATGCTGGCGGCGCGCGGCGCGGTGGTCGTCGACGCCGACCTTCTCGCCCGCGAGGTGATCGCCCCCGGCGAGCCCGGATACGAGAAGGTGGTGGCGCGTTTCGGAGGTGACATCATCGACGCCGACGGGGAGCTCGACCGCGCCGCCCTTGCCGCCATTGTCTTCGCCGACCCCGCCGCGAGGGCCGACCTCGAAGCCATCACCCACCCCCGGATCGGGACGCTGATGCGCGACCGCATCGGCGTAGCCGCCTCGTCGGCACCGCTGGCAGTGGCCGACATTCCTCTCTTGTTCGAAGGCGGTGGCGACGCAGAATTCCCGGAGACGCTGCTCGTCTACGCTCCCCGCGAGGTGCAGCTGCGCCGCATGCGCGAGCGCGACGGCTGGGACGAGGTGGCTGCGAGACGGCGCCTCGACGCGCAACTGCCCATCGACGAGAAACGCGCGCGCGCCACCTGGGTGATCGACAACGGCGGTTCCCTGAAGGCGACAGCAGCGCAGGTCGCGGCCTGGTGGGGCGACGTGGTCGTGGGCCGCGAGACGAGGTGACTGTCGTCCTCACCCGGCCGGCGTGCTCATCCCGTCGATGAGCAGGGACAGCAGCTGTTCCTCGTCGCGCGCGTAGGCTTGCGCATCGGCACGCGGGAGGGTGCCGATCACGTAGCCGGTCAGCACCATCTCGGCCACGCCGAGCACCACGTACGTGGCCAGCCGGGCGTCGAGGTCAGCGCGCACCTCGCCGTTGTCGCGACCCTCGGCGATGATCCGTTCGATGGGGTCGAAGGCCACCAAGACGGCGGTGATGTCGTGCGACTCGAGAAACTCGTATGAGCGGGTGATCTCATTGATCATCACCGTCATGAGGTCGTTGTCCTGGCGGTATGCCTCGACCCAGAAATGGATGAGTCGGCGCATCCGCTCGCGGAACGGGGCGGGTGTGCGCGCCAGTTCCTCGAGGTAGGCCACGTACTGCGCCCATCGTTCCGCGAAGATCGCGCTGAGGATCTCCTCCTTGTTGTGAAAGTGGTGATAGACGAGCCCGTAGGCGATGCCGGCGCGCTCGGCGATGTCCGCCACGCGGGTGCCGTGCACACCACGGCGCGCGAACACCTCGGTGGCCGCCTCGAGGATCCGCACGCGAGTGCGTGCGCTGCGCCGGGTCGGTCGCGCCGCAGGTCGGACACTCACGCTGTCACCCTCTCCGCAACCAAACGCTCGAATTCGCCGTCATCGACGCCCACCTCGGCGAGCACGGAGCGGCTGTCGGCACCGTAACCGGGCGCCTGGCCCTGCGGAGCATGGCCGTGGTCGCCGACATGGAACGGGAACCAGGCGAGCTGTCCGTCGACAGCGTCGGCGCGGTGGCGCACCTGGGCGTCGTCGAGCACCTGGTCGACGTCGAGCACGGGTTCGCAGCACACGTCCTGACCGGCGAAGTGGTCGCGCCAGTGCGCGCGCGTGCCGCCGAGCAGCGCGCTCTCGAGACGGTCGGCGACGCGCTCCGCCGCCTCTCCGGTGGCGAACGCGTCATCGCTGATGTCCCCGACACCGAGCAGCTCGCAGAGTCGTGCCCAGAATTTTGGTTCCAGCGCGGCGACGCTCATCCAGCCGTCGGCGCAGCGGTAGACGCGATAACAGGGATGACCGCCGTTGAGAAGCATCCTCGCCGCACCCCATTGGCCGCCGTGCAGCGTGGCCGCGATGTGCGGCGACATCCAGCTGAGCACGCCGTCGACCATCGACACATCGCAGTGGCTGCCGGCGCCCGTGCGGTCGCGCAGCCGCAGCGCCGCAAGGATGGACGCGACCGCGCCGAGGGACCCGCCCCCGATGTCGGCGATCTGCACGCCGGGGGCGACCGGCCGGCCGGTCGCGGTGCCGGTGATCCCCAGGGCGCCCGCCCGAGCCAGGTAGTTGAGGTCATGCCCGGCGAGCAAGCGATCTGGTCCGTCCTGGCCAAAACCTGTGATGCTGCAGACCACCAGCTGCGGGTTGTGCCGGTGCAACTCGGCCACGCTCAGCCCCAGCCTGTCGAGCACCCCGGGCCGGAAGCTCTCGAGCACCACGTCGAAGCGTTCGGCGAGCCCGAGGAAGAGCTGACGCCCCCGCGCCGACCTGAGGTCGAGCCGAAGTGAGCGCTTGTCGCGGTTCAGGGAGCTGAACATCACCGACGTCCCGTCCTGCAGCGGCGGCATCCAGCGCATGTAGTCGCCTCCGTCCAGGTCCTCTACCTTGACGACGTCCGCACCCAGCCCCGCCAGGATCATGGTGGCGAACGGTCCCGGGAGCAGGCGGGTCAGGTCGAGGACGCGCACTCCGGACAGAGGCATCGGTGCAGCGACTCTAGTGGAGCGCTCCCTTGTGCGGTCCGAAACCTGTGGCAAACCTGTGGTAGATTGAAAATCAACCGCAATGGTCAGCAACGCCGACGTGGTCCCATGAATACGGTCTGTTCCGCACCGATGACGGGACCGCGCCGCGGCGCAGGCACGGAGGAGGATGGAACCGAGCGCTCGGATGGCGCGGGATGGTTGACACGGAGTGATGAGCATGGATGAGCTGGTCATCAAGGTGCCCTCGCCCTTCAGCGGGGTCGATGACGTCGGCTTCAGTGCGCGTTATCCCACGCAGGCCTGGAACGAACGACTCCGCGACGTGCCCTTCATCGTCGAGGGGCCGTCATTGCCGATGCGGCGGCTGGTCGACCGCCTCACCCTTTTCACCGCCAAGGATTCCTTGATCACCGCGACCGGTGACGACGAGGCCTACAGCTGGACGACTCCGGTGCAGCTCACCGACGAGGTCTGCGTGCTCGCCTTCCGCGACCAGAGCCACCGCGAGCTCGCCGCCGACGATGCCCAGGCGGGACGGCAGTACATCTGGAACCTGGTGCGCCCGCTGGCCTTCACCTTCCTGCGCGACTGCGTCCGACTCGGCGGCCTGCGACTCGCCGAGCGGATCGTGGTGGTCGTCGACGTGGGCCACGGCCCGGTCGTCGACCTCGAGTTGCAGCGCTCGGCGATCAGCGCCGAGAACGGCACTCTCCTGCTCGCCGCCTGACCGCCGGCCGCGCGCTCAGTGGGTCGGTGACGGCGTTCCCAGTGGCGTTCCGAACGGTGGCGGCGACGCCGTGGGCGCGGCAGTCGCAAGCGGCGTGGCCGTCGGCGCGACTGTTGCACCCGGAGACAGCGAAGCCCCTGGAGTTACGGGCGGTCGCGCCGGGGCCGTCGGGCAGTTGGCCAGCGCCGGGTTGAAGGCGGTCGGGCTCGGGGTCGGCACCAGCGCCGTCGCGGTTGGGCTCGGGATTGGGGTGCCCGCTGTAGGGGTCGGGGTGGCCTTCGGCGTCGGGGTTGGCACTGGGCTGGGCGTGACCACAAAGGGCGTGTAGGATGGGCAGGGCGGCAGCGACGGCACAGGCGGCGAATGCGAGCCGGTGATGGCCAGCGATAGTGCCACGGCCACCGCGCCGATCAGCACCGTGAGCACGAATGTGATCGCTCCCCACTCGCGCCGGAACAGGCTCACGCGGGCTGCCCCTGGAGCGCGTCACGCAGCGCTGCCGCAAGCCTGGGGTGGGTCAGGGCCAGCCGGGCGTTGGTGGCCAGCCAGCCCGCCGGCGTCCCCACGTCGAGAAGCTCGCCCGAGAACTCCACGCCGTGCACGGCTCCCTCGTCGATCAGCGCGGCGATCCCATCGGTCAGCTGGATCTCCCCGTCGGCACCCGGCCTGGTGACCCGGAGCGCATCGAAGATGTTCGGGGTGAGCACGTAGCGCCCCATGATGGCGAGATCGCTGGCCGCCTCGTCGGGTGCCGGTTTCTCGACCACCGCGGTGACCCGGTACACCCGCCCCTTCGACTCCGCCACAGTGGCGCACCCATATCGCGAGATCTGCTCGCGAGGCACCCGCATCAGCGCCAGGATCGGGGTCTGGTACTCCCGGTATGCGTCGGCCAGCTGGCGGAGCACCGGGACCGGTCCGTGCGACAGGTCGTCAGGCAGCATGCACATGAACGGGTGGTCCCCGACCGCGTCGGCTGCGCAGAGCACCGCGTGGCCGAGTCCGAGGGGCTCGTCCTGGCGAACCCAGGTGAAGTCGGCGAGGTGGTCGCTGTCGCGCACCGCCTGCAGCTCCTCGAGCTTGCCACGGTCCTGGAGGAGCTGCTCGAGGGCGGGCTGGACCGTGAAGTGCTGCTGGATCAGCTCCTTGCCGTCACTGATCACCACCACCATCTCGCGCGCACCCGCGGCCACCGCCTCCTCGACACCCCACTGGATGACGGGACGGTCGAGCACGGGAAGCAGCTCCTTGGGGAGTGCCTTGGTGGCGGGGAGGAAGCGCGTCCCCAGGCCGGCAGCGGGGATCACGCAGTGGCGGAGTTCCACGGCGGCGCATTGTCGCCTGTGTGGCGCGAGCCATGCTCGCGCGCGGAGCGCAAATCGGTGATGCCTACACTGTGGCCTGCTGTGAGGTGGGCGTGGACGCACATGTGACCGAGGCCACGACGGTCGCTGAGGCGGCCGCCAGGGTTCTCGCTGTCGCTCTCGACCGGGCGATCGGCGCCGGCGAGATCCCCGACCCGGGCGATCGACCGGCGATCATCGTTGAGAAGCCGAGCGACCCGAGCCACGGCGACATCGCCACCAACCTGGCCCTTCGCCTCGCCAAGACGGCGGGGATTCCGCCGCGTCGCATCGCCGAGCTGATCGTCACCCACCTCGACGCCGCGGACATGGTCGCTTCGGCCGAGGTCGCCGGTCCCGGCTTCATCAACCTGCACCTCGACCCACGCTGGGTCGCGGATCGGCTGGCTGGCATCATCGCCGCCGGTGAGCGTTGGGGGAACGTGGCGATCGGTGCCGGCAGCGCGGTGCAGGTCGAGTTCATCAGCGCCAACCCCACCGGCCCGGTCACGCTCGGGGCAACCCGCGGAGCGGCGGTGGGCGACGCCCTCGCCAACGTGCTCGAGGCAGCCGGCCACCGCGTCGAGCGCGAGTACTACGTCAATGACGCCGGCAGCCGCATGCACACCTTCTACGAGAGCTGCGCGTGGTACTACCGCCGTCTGTCGGGCGTCGATGCGCCACCTCCCCAGGAGCCATATCCCGCCGCCGCGCACGCCGCGCACCTGCTTCACGCCGAGAACGGCGACGGCCTCGTGAACGAAGACGCCGAGACCATCGGCGCGCACGGGATTGCCGCGCAGCTCGCTGAGATCCGCCAGGACTGTGAACGCCTCGGCATCCGTTTTGACGGCTGGTTCTCCGAGCAGTCGCTGTTCGACTCCGGAGCCGTCGACGTGATGCTCGAACGGCTCCGCGCGCTGGGGTTCGTGAGCGGGCACGACGGCGCGGTCTGGTTTGTGGCAACCCGGCTCGGGCTCGACAAGGACGAGGTGCTGATCCGTTCCAACGGGATGCCGACGTACTTCATGACCGACATCGCCTACCACCTCGACAAGCTCGAGAAGCGCGGCTTCACCCGGGCGATCGACGTCGTCGGCGCCGACCACCAGGGCCACCTGGCGCGCATGTACGCCGCGCTGCGAGCGCTCGACATCGACGACTCGCGACTCAGCATCGTCGTCACCCAGCTGATCACCGTCGCGGGCGCCAAAATGAAGAAGGCCGACGGCCATTACGTGACCCTCGACGAGGTCCTCCAGCATGTCGGTGGCGACGCCATCCGCTTCTTCCTGATCAGCCGCTCCACCGGGTCGACCATTGACTTCGACCTCGACCTGGCGGTCAAGGCCGGCAACGAGAACCCGGTGTTCTATGTGCAGATGGCGCACGCGCGCTGTGCCGGCGTGTTCCGTCAGGCCGCCGCCGACGGTGTCGTTGCGGGAGAGCCCGACCTCGCCTTGCTCGGCACCGATGCGTCGCCGCTGATCCAACTGCTGCTCGAGCTCCCCGACGTGGTGACCGCGGTGGCACATGACCTCGAGCCCCACCGGCTCACGTTCTTCGCCCAGGCGGTCGCCGCTTCGTGGCATCGCTACTACCACGACCATCGCATCGTCGACGCCGCGCAACCAGCGCTCAGCGCAGCCCGGTTGCACCTTGCAGCAGGGGTTCAGGTGACGCTCGCCCGCACCCTGAAGCTGATGGGAATGTCCGCGCCGGACCGCATGTAGCCGCCGGGCCGGCGTCCGGTCGGACCGTATACTGCGAGGCCCTGCCCCGTTCGTCTAGTGGCCCAGGACACCGCCCTCTCAAGGCGGAGATCATCGGTTCGAATCCGATACGGGGTACCAGTTCTTGAATGCAAAAACGGGGTCAGCGCGACGGCTGAAAGGCATCCCGACCGGCGAAATGTTGCCTAAATGTTGCCCAAATCCGCGATTGGGCAAGGCTGCTGTTCAGCTGAGCGCGATGAAGCGGGGTAGCTACGTCGACCCCAGCAAGGAGACGGTGGGTCAGTTCCTCGAGCGGTGGCTCCGCGACTACGTCGACCCTTCGCTGGCGTTGCGGACGCAGTTGCGCTATCGAGACATTGTCGAACACGACCTGCTTCCCCACATCGGCAATATCCCTCTCCAGACGCTCCGTCCAACCCACGTGCTCGCGGCCGAGCAGGCGTTGCGCCGCGGTGGCAACCGGAAGACGGGGGGTTCACTGGCGCCCGCAACGGTGAGGAAGATCCACAACGTCCTCCACAGAGCGATGGGCCACGCCGTCGCGTGGCAGGCGATTCCTCTGAACCCAGTGGACGCCGTTGACCGACCGTCCATCCCGGCGGCAACGCCGCGCACGCTCACGGCCGACCAAGCGCGAACGCTGCTGAACGTTCGCGAGGACCATCCCTTCGGATTGCCGCTTCGCACCGCGCTGCTCTGCGGCCTACGGCTCAGCGAGCTGCTCGCGTTGCGCTGGCGCGATGTTGATTGGAATGGTGGGCGAATGGTGGTTCTGCAGACGCTCGATTCACGCCACGACGGTGCGGTTCGCTTCAAGGCGACGAAGACGCATCGGTCGGCTCGGCCGGTGTCCGTGCCACCGCAGCTTCTGATCGCGTTGCATGAGCACCGCGCCGCCCAGGCCCAGCACCTGCTGGCTGCGGGTACACTCCGGGACGACCTCGGCTTGGTGTCCGCCACCGAACGCGGACGGCCGCTGACGTCCGGTTGGGTGCGCAAGTCCTTTTATCGGCTCCTCGCCGACTCACGCCTGCCGCGCCTGCCTTTGCACGGGCTCCGGCACACGATGGCTACCTTGATGCTGGCGGCCGGCGAGCACCCGAAGGTGGTGAGCGAGCGGCTCGGCCATAGCAACCCAAGTTTTACGCTCACGGTCTACGGCCACGTGGTGCCCGGGATGCACGAGGAGGCATCTCGGCGGCTCGAGGAATCGCTGGCGACAGCTGACCTTTCTGAGAGCTGAATCCATGAGCATGCGAGGTGCTGGCTTCGCCGGTTCGGGTAGCAACCTTGAGCGCTGCCAACGCCACACGATACCGATGGCCAGCCGGTGAGGATGTCCCCATCTCTGCCGCGAGGCCGCCCGCGCTGGAGCCGGCTACATCGCCTCCTTGATGCCGCGCCTGATCAACCAGACGTTCATCGGCCACGACGTGGCAAAGCCGACGATCATGCCGGTCTGCATCAGGAACCAGTAGACCGGCGAGGTGGGGTGAAGGTGGGGATGGGGGTAGAAAACGAAGGCCATCAGGGCCATCCACGCGAAAAGCCCCACCTCGAAGGCGGTCAAGCTTAAAAAGTCGGCCTTGACCGCCGCTCGCAGCCCATCGCGGAAACCGAGGCCTCGCATGGGGACGATGGCGAAGTACTGGAAGGCGATGCCAAAGATCAGGGCGAGCGTGTAGTCACCAATGTACTCGGGGATTAGGGCGACGCCAAGCAGCTGCGCGCCGAGGAAGAAGACCCCGAACTCCGCGATGATGTCGCCAATGGTACAGCCCGCGCCGCAATGCCCGACCGCGGTCGCCACCATCGCCGCGCGGGGGAGCCGGGGCCGCTCGGTGGCGCCCTGGGCCTGCGTCCACGCCGGGCTGCTGGGCCGACCCCAGCGGCGGTAGGCGAGCACCGCCGCCACCCCGAGGTAGAGAGCGGTGATCGGCCAGACCGGCTCCATCACGCCCATCTTCTGGCGGTTACCCCGGCCGTAGATGTCATAGGCGATCCAGGCGCTGGACGCGAAGGCCTGGGCCAGGGCGGCCCACGCAACCGCGGTGATCCAGGTCGACGGCATTCGGCTGCTCCCAGGGTTGGGGGGCCTCCGGCCCGGCGCACGGTGACCGCGGGCACCAACCCGGGGGCGGTACTGGAACGACCGAGTTTGCGTCACCTGGCCGGCTGGGCACAACCCCGGTCCGGTGGCGCGGTGCCTGGCGCCGCTGGCCGCTCGATGATCAAAATCCTGGGTTCATTGACTGGCCGTCTTCTCCTCCGCCCTGCAGCTCCGCTGGCTACCGCTGGGGTGAGCTCAGACAGCCTTCGCCGAACCAGGGACGCGCTCAGCCGGCGCTGGGACGTGATCCAGCACCTGGTCCTGCCCGTGGGGTCCACCGTGCGGACTGACCTCTGCTGCCAATTCGTGGGTTGGACGACCTTCGCAGTCGGGAGCGCCGGCACAGCGGATGGCACTGATGCGCCGCTGGTTCATCAACATGGCCGCCCCGTCCGGTCATGTCGCCAACGCCACGGGCGGCTTCCACCAGCAGCGCGTGGACGAATGCCTGGGGAAGATTTCCTCTAAGTTAAGATCTGCTCCATGCCTCGTCGTTCCCCGATGGCGATCGTCGCCGGGAGCGTCAGCCTCGCCGCCTTGCTTGCGGTGCTGCTGGCAGGTGCCGCCCTGCTCCACCGGCCGCGGCCGGGTCCCCCCTCGACCGGGGGCCCAGTCAGCCTGTCCGCTCTGCAATCGACCGATGGAACGCTGACCCTTCGCGGGCGACCCACGGTCGTGCTGACCTTCGCGTCCGGTCTCGACGGCCAGAGCCGCGACAACCTGCGACGCCTCATGGCGGTCGCCCCCGCGTTGCAACGCCGCGGCGTTGCCGTGGTCGGACTGAGCGTCGACGAACTGCCGGTACTTAAGAGCGTCAAGCACGATCTTGGCCTCAACTTCCCACTTGTTAGTGAGGGGCCGGGCTACGGGTTTCACCCCTTCTCAGAAGCGCTCGGGGTCTTCCATGGGCCGCCGGCCGCGGCGGATGCACCGGTCGACGCGACGGCGCTGTTCGTCATCGCTGCTGACGGGCGGGTGCAGCGGGCCCTGGTCAGGCCGCCCGGTAGCCCATTACCGCCCGCGGCCCTGAATGAACTGCCATGAGGCGGGGACCAGTTCGCTTCAGCGTCTGGGCGCTTCTTGGTGCCGCGAACGCCATTGCAGCGTTCGTCCTGTATTCGGACAACGGCGGCGCCGTCCACTTCCTGCTGCACGCTCTCGTCGGAACCACTGCAGGTTTCAGCCTCCTCCTGCTCTGGCGAGGTCTCGGACACCCGCCCCGACCTGGGCAGTTGTGGCTGCCCTATGGCCTCAGCGCCTACGCCATGGTGCCCGACGTCATCTACAAGGTCGGACCCTTCCACCGCGACTGGATGGACGTCTTTCTCGGCCACGTTTCGGCCGATGAGCTGCGCAGCGTCGTCACTCCGGTGCTTGCGCTCGTGCTGGCCGGATTGCTCGCGGTTTACGCCGCCGTCTCCGCGCAACAGCGACGTCAGCTCGCCACGCTTCAACCCACATGGATCGCGCGGCCGTGGGGCCGGCTCTGCGTTCGCAGGGCCGGTGCCGGCGCTCCTGTGCTTCTGCTCCATGGGCTGGGAGGCTCGGGCCGCTACTGGGAGCCCGTGGCGCGCCGCATCGCGCTGAGCCACACCGTGATCGCGCCAGACCTCGGCGGCTTTGGCCGTTCAGACAAACCCCACCTCACCTATGACCTGGAATTCCACCTCGCCAACATCGACGCGGTGGTTGCGCACGCTGCGGGAGACATCCCGGTCACCGTTGTCGGGCACTCGTTCGGCGGTGTTCTGGCGGCCTTGTGGGCATCGCGTCACCCGCAGCGGGTCGACGGGCTTGCCTTGGTCGCGGCACCGTATCCCGATGGCTCGGAGGCGATGCGCGCCACCCTGCTTCACGGCCGGCTCACCCGGGCCATGGCGAGCGGCAACGCGGTCGCATACGGCGTCCACGTGCTCATGCGAGGGATGGCGACGATGCTGATTCCCGTGCTTCGCTCGTCCTCGATGTCGCGCGCGGTCATGACCGACTACATGCGCCACACCATCCCCAGCTATGTTGGCAGCCTGCACTCCGTCCTCCTCGGACCAGACATCACGCCGCTGCTCAGACCGCTGCACGCCCCCATCCTCCTGCTCTACGGGACACGCGATCATGAGGTTCTTCCGGCGAGCGCCGACCGCTATCGGCGAGCCCTCGGTGGTGGTGATCTCCGTCTGGTCGGCGGCGGCCATCAGCTCCTTCTTGATACGGCCTTCGCGGCGCTGTACCCATGGCTCCAGAGCGCGACGGGGGTCATTGGGGTGGAAAAGGCGGAAAACTGAGATTCGCCTCGACGGGGAAATTCGTGGCCCGCGGGCGGTCTGCTTCTGCTCAGCAGCGCGGACGACCACCACTCCCATTGGGCGCTGAACGACGCGGGCGGCATGGCATGGCTGGCGATGGATGGAGCGGCCCTGGCCGCCTGGAGTTGTCCACCGCGACCCGGTCATCGCGGATTGCACCGATCCTTGTCTCGAGCTGTGGTAGCTGGCGATCGATGTCGGCAATAACATGCGTGCCGCGAGACAGGTAACGGTGCACCCATTCGCACTCTTCGCGGTGACGGCGACGGGCGATCACCCCGTCCGTTTCGCCCAGCCGTGCCAGGCGGCGCCGCAGATTGCACGCAGCTCGCCTAGCAGCGGAGCCTCCGCCAGCTCGCTGCGCGGCAGCACCACCGACTCGCGCGGCGAGGGGGGCGTGCGGGTTCCCAGCCCGACGCCGGCCTCATCGTGGAGCAATGCCGCCAGCCCCAAGAGCACATGTGTGTCGCGGTCACCCCAACCCGGTGGTGGGCTCTATGCTCGCAGTGCGATGCTGCTGAGCCCTGCCCCCGACCTGCCGTTCGTCATCGGCCTGCCGTTCGGACTGTTGCTCGTGGTGTGTGCGCTCGGCTTTGCGATGTACACGGTGATGGGCCGCATCAAGCCGAAGCTGACCAGCGGGTCTCGGTCAGGTCGGAGCAGGGCAGCCGGTCGCCAGCAGGGTGACGTCGAACACAAGGGTTGAGTTGGCCGGGATCGGGCCGTTGGCCTGAGCCCCGTAGCCGAGGGATGGCGGGATCACCAGCCGTCGCTTACCGCCGACGTGCATGCTCAGAATCCCCTCGTCCCAGCCCTTGATCACTGCGTTGGTGCCGATCGCAAAAGCGAAGGGCGTTCGTCCCGACTGGCGCGAACTGTCGAACCTGCTGCCGCTGCTCAGCCAGCCCGTGTAGTGCACTGTGATGGTCGCCCCCCGGGATGGCGTCGGGCCGGCTCCGACCGCGAAATCACCGTACTGGAGCCCGTCCGCGAGGGTGGTCAGCGTGACTGAGTCGGAGAACCTGTCCGGCACCGCGGGCACGCTGGCAGCCGAGACACAGGTGGCCGGCGCAGTCGCCGATCCTCCTGACGAGGCAGGCGGGGTCGGCGTAGGGAGCTCGTCGCCGCCACACCCGGCGAGCAGCGCCACCGCAAACGCGGCGGCGAACGGCAGGCGAATGCCGCGGTGACTCATCGGGTCGGAATGCTACCCGCTCGGCGGTACAATCGGACTTCACTGCCTTCATCTTTCTCGTGGAGACCATGGCCAATACCATCAAGGAGTCCAAGGGAGTAACCTCCCAGAAGGACATCGTCACCTCGCAGCGCTGCCCGATCTGCCACAATCTGATGCGCCAGAACGAGATCAGCGTGGAGATCGCGTTTCGCCATCAGCGCAAGCCGGGCGAGCCCAAGCGCGAGCGCATCCTCAAGCACAGCAAGAACTGCAAAGCCGCGTAGCCGATTCCAGCGGCCAGATGGTCGCGGGGAGCGGCGGTAAGATGGCGTCCATGTCGGTGCGCCTGCCCCTGTTCCCGCTCAACACCGTTCTCTTCCCGCACATGCCTGCCGGGCTGCACATCTTCGAGGAGCGCTATCGCGAGATGATCCGCGACTGTCAGGAGCAGGGCAACAGCTTTGGGGTGGTGGCGATCCGCGAGGGCCTCGAGGTGGGCCGCGCGGCGTTCCCGTTCAACGTCGGCACGCTCGCCCAGATCCATGAGCTCGAGAAGCTCGACGACGGCCGCTACAACCTGGTGGTGGCGGGCGTGTCGCGCTTTCGCGTCGAGAGCCTCTCGCTGAACCGTTCCTACCTGGTCGGCACCATCCAGTACCTCAAGGACACGCGCGGCGACGAGGCCGCCATCCCCGAGCTGGCCCGCCGCACCGCCAAGGCGTTCCTGGCCTACTCGGGGGCGCTGCGCAACCTCGCCGACGAGTCGGTCGGCCACGCCGAGGTCGCCGAGTTGCCCGACGACCCCGAACTGCTGTCCTACCTGGTCGCAGCCTCCCTGAACATCGAGGTGAACCGGCGCCAGGAACTGCTCGAGGAGGACTCGGTGTCGGGACGTCTGCGCCGCTGTCGCTTCGCGCTGCGGCGCGAGTCGGTGTTCCTCGACCAGATGCTGAGCCGCCGCGACCACCACATCGTCCCGGTCTCGCTTAACTGATGGCGGCTGGGCTGGAACAGTTCTCCCTGGCCGGCCGCACCGCCCTCATCACGGGGGGAAGCAGGGGGATCGGCCGTGCCATCGCGCTGGCGATGGCGGCGAGTGGCGCTTGCGTCGCGGTCTGCGCGCGGCACCTCGACGCCTGCCAGGCGGTCGCTGATGAGATCGACGCCGCCGGTGGCGAAGCCCTCGCCATCGCCGGCAATGTTGGTCACCCCGAGGACATTCCCGCCATCGTCGGCGCTGTCCTCGACCGCTTCGGCGCTCTGGACATTCTTGTCAACAACGCGGCGACCAACCCACAGTTCGGCCCTCTGGTCGACGCCCAGGACTCCGCCGTCGACCGCATCTTCGAAGTCAACGTGCAGGGTCCGCTGCGCCTGACGGCGGCAGCCGTCCACGCGTGGATGGGCGAGCACGGCGGCGCTGTCATCAACATCGCCTCCGTCGGAGGCATCTGGCCGGAGGCGATGATCGGAGCCTACAACGCCAGCAAGGCCGCGTTGATCAACCTCACCCAGACCCTCTCCCGTGAGCTCGGCGGCAAGGGAATTCGCGTCAACGCCATCGCGCCAGGCCTGGTCGCAACCGATTTCGCCCGCGTGCTCATCGAGACGCCATCGATCCACGATCACATCGTCGGCCAGACGCCTCTCCAACGCCATGCCCAGCCCGACGAGATCGCCGGCGCGGCGGTGTTCCTCGCCAGTGATGCGTCGTCCTTCGTGACCGGGAGCACGCTCGTCGTCGACGGCGGTGCCAGTGTTTGAGCGGCGCGAGCCGCCATCGCTCAGTGCAGGTCGAGGATCAAACGTAGGGGCGGCGCGGTCCCGCTCAGGAACATGCCCTTCACCGTCACCGGGTGGGAGACCGCGATGCGATACACGGTCTTGCCACCGCTGCTCGACACCAGCGTGACCGACGAGACCACGCCCCGCGCGGGTGGGCTGCCCGTCACGCCAGCCGGCAGCGTGCCGTTGAGCGTTACCAGCACCGACGTGGGAGTGGTTGCCACGGTCACCTGCGGACTGCTTCCCGAGCTGCCGGTGACCGGCCCCATGTCGAAGACCATGCGCGTGAAGCCGGGCTGCTGGCCGTAGCGGATGTCGCTCACCTGGAAGCCCGTACCCGCTGCACCGAAGGTCTGAGTGGTGGGGGGCGCGGCGATGGCCGCGGGTGCGCCGGTCGCCGGGGCCGCGGTCGCAGCGGGTGCCGACGTCGGCGCCGCCGACGCGTGCGATGTCGCGGAGGTGGCCGCCCCGGCGCCCGCGACGGCTCGGTTCGTGGACGTCGACCGGTGGCCGATCACCAGGGCCGCGATGAAGACGATTGCGACGGCTGCGATGACAGTGATGATGCGCCGGTCGGGATTGGCTCCTCGCGTCGTCTTCACCGCCGTGCGCGCGCCTGCCGCCGCGGCTTGGCCACCCTCCCGCAGCGTTGCGCCCATCGCGGCCAGGGCGCGGCGCAGCCGCGTGGCCACGGTGACCTGCTCGCGTGCCACTGCGCGGCTGTGCCGTCCCGGCGACGATGGCTTGATGGGGGCGGAAGGCGCCGACGGCTGGACTTCGGTGCCCTGCGGATACGACGAGGCGCCGAACGCATTCCAGGGCACAGGCTCGGTCGCCGCCGCGTCGCGCCGGTCGTCGAGCCGCCCGGCAGGTGGCGCCGAGGCGACGGTGTTCGGGGAGGTGGCCACCGGCGCTTCGGTGGGCTGGTCGACGGGCGCCCCCCGGCCGACGCCGGTCAGCTCGACATCCCCCGCCTCCGCGACGATGTCCGGCGCTGCTGCCGCGACCTCAGTGACCGGCAGCCGCCGGCCGCGGGGCGGCGTCGCGCCACTGACGATCTGGATCGAGTCCTCGACCCGGTCCGCATGTCGCGCCAGGGTGAGGCGCACGGCAACTGAGTCGCGAAGACGCGACCAGAGCATCGACCCCCCACTCAACGGAGCCCGGGTGGGGGGCGCCGCCGGTGGGGGTGGCAGAGGCGCCGTGGCGGCGGCCCCGTGCTCCCGGTGTGGCACGTCCTCCCCAGGTGCCATCTCCCAGCCTGCGACAGGGACGTCGGCACCGACAGGGACGTCGGCGTCAACCCAGGGGTAGTGGATGCCGCGCCCGTCAGCCGGTGGCGGCGGAGCCTCCGGCTCCGCGTGCGTTGCCGCTGGCAGCATGACCGGAGGCATCTCCGGCCGTGATGGCGGCGCCGGCTCGCTGCTCCACGAACGCTGTTCGGCCGGCGCGCTGACGAACGGAACATCGGGCTTCACGTCGGGCACCGAGGGTGGCGCGGAGGCCGCGTCGACCGCCACGGCCTGTGGAGCCGGGCGACGGGGTCTCCACGGCAGTGCGGCGTTGCTCGGCTGCGCCCTCTGCCGCGCGATCTGCCAGGGCTGCTGCTCGGGAAGTGCCTCCACGCTGGGCACCCCCGGCCTGGCCGGTGCGGGAAGGTCGCTGATGCCGGTGATGCCGACCTGCTCGAGCATCAGCCTCGCAGAGTCCGGCGCCACGCGCACCCGGGCGAGCTGACCGAGCCGGTTCTTCTCCTCACGCAGCGTGGCGGCGCCGGCGCTGCAGCGTCCGCAGCCGACCAGGTGGGCGTCGAGCTCGGCCCGTCGGTCGGGGGTGAGCTCATCGTCGATGTAGGTGCTCAGCGCCAACAGGCTGCATTTCACAGCGCGATCTCGCTGTAGATGGTCCCGAAATCGCGCCGGGCGGCGGCCAGCAGGCGTCCGGATGCCTCGGGCGAGCACTCCAGGGCGCGCGACATCTGGCGGTAGTCCAGGCCGCACAGGTCGTGCAGCAGCAGGGCGGCGCGCCGGTCGAATGGGAGGGTCATCAAGGCGCGCTTGACTGTGTTCATCCGCGAGGCGGCGTCGCTGTCCACATCGGCCTGGAACTGGGTCTTCGGCTTGCGAAGGAAGCGCCCCGGCCCGTGCCCCCGAGGCGGAAAGCGATGTCCCTGGCGGCAGGCGCGCGTCACCGCCCGGTACAGCGCAGCGCGGCCATCAAGCCGCAGCCGGGTCGGGGGGTACTTGGCCGCGTGCGCGAGGCCGCCGGCGACGAACTCGAGAGCATCGTCGGCGTTGCCGGTCAGATGAGTGGCGTACGTCGCCAGATCATCGAGGTGCCCGCAGGCCAGGCCCGCGAGGTCGCTCGCATCGGGTGCGATGTTTGCTAGGACGTTGATCATGACGTTGTGGTGCGAGTGAGCCCGCGCTTGGCGCAAGCATACAGGTGAGTGGTACTTCGGTCAATATTGGCCGCAACCTGGCTCACCGCGTGATTTCCCGGCTCACCCGATGGGAACGCGCCGCAACGCGCCGCCCCGCACCGCCGACGGGGGAGACAGTCCCGACACCGCCCACGCGGTCATCGGCATGCCGATGTCGGCGACGTAGACAGCGCCGGTGTGGACGGCTGCCCCGGCCACCCAGAAACCACGCTTGCAGGCGGTGAGCGTGCACGTCGCGGTGGCGCGCACGGCCGCGCCCAGCGCGCGCCCCTCGGCGGCGTCCAGCCCGCTGGGCACATCCACGCTGAGGACCGGTCCGCGCAGGCGCTCGATCACCTCCCCGTGCGCCGCTCGCGGAGGTTGCGACAGGCCGGTCCCGAGCAGAGCGTCGATGGTCAGCGCGACATCGTCACTCCCGAGCGCGGCGGAGGCGGCTGGCGACACCGTCACCGCAACCCCCGCTCCGCGCGCCGCCCGGGTCTGCAGGTGGATGACCTCGGGGAGCCGGTCGGGCTCGCGCAACACGGCAGCGGTCACGGTGCACCCGGAGGCAGCCAGGTGCCGCGCCGCCACCAGCCCGTCACCGCCGTTGTTGCCATGACCGGCCACAACATGAACGCGGCGGGGCCGAGATCCGAGCATGCGCCAGGCCAGCCGCGCCACCTGGAACCCGGCCAGCTCCATGAGCTGCACCACATCGATGCCGAGTGAGGTTGCCGCGGCGTCGAGGGCGGCGACCTCGGTGGGGGTCAGGGCGCCGAAGCGCCGATGTGCTGCCAGGTCCATGGCGGGGTCGCTACCGTACTACCGCGATGGCAACGACACCGCAGGCGGCTCCAGGCCCTGCCGGCCGCGTCTCGCGCCGCGGCCGGGTGATCTTCCTCATCGCCGCCCTGGCGGTCATCGCGGCCGCGGTGGTCGGCATCCGCGGGCTGCTGGCCTCGCCCGTGGAGTCAGTCGCCGGCAATGGGATCGCCGTCCTGCACGGCACCTGGGAGCCGTACTCCTGTGACGCCCACCTCTGCCAGGGCTACGTCACCGCCGGAGCCCGCAGCGTCTTCGTGGTTCTCGCCGCCGGCTGCCCTGAGCCCACCCGCGCTGCCGTGGTGACCATCAGCGGGAGACCCGACCGCGCCCTCGGCACCGGCAGCTATCGGTCGGTCGGCTGCGCCTCCTGATCGCCGTCCCTCCTCTTCCTCGATCCCAGCAAAGAGAAACGGCCGGGAGACGCTCCCGGCCGTTCGGCATTCTCGATGAGGTGTGCTGTCAGTAGTCCGGCATCGGCGGCGCGGCCGCACCCTTGCGCTCGGGGATGTCGGTGATCAGAGCCTCGGTGGTGAGCAGCAGCGCCGCGATCGACGCCGCGTTCTGCAGGGCCGAGCGGGTCACCTTCGTGGGGTCGATGATGCCCGCCTTGACCATGTCGACGTACTCGCCGGTGGCCGCGTTGTAGCCGTGGCCCTTGGGCAGGCCCTTGACCTTCTCGACGACCACTGAACCCTCTTCGCCGGCGTTGTCGGCGATCTGGCGCAGCGGCTCCTCGAGTGCGCGGCG
>JRHI01000294.1_pt1 | contig 56259 bp, 54 predicted proteins | sample 215371 | NCBI WGS metagenome assembly JRHI01 (sample SAMN02929681, study PRJNA255918) | sediment metagenome | biome: cave system; feature: Ice Cave; material: Sediment; isolation source: sediment from deep within a dark volcanic ice cave with no known source of... ...
GCTTCGGCCGACGGGGCGTGGAGGTCGTAGACCGCGCCGATTTTGTAACCAACGTCATTGAGGCGCAAGGCAATCCCCGCGCCCATCCGGCCGACGCCGACGAGGCCGACGGTTGGCTTCGCTCCGTTATCGCTCATTGTACCGCCAAATCATTGGGTTTGATCAAACGCACGCCGTTGCGCGCGAGAATCGCTGTAAGTTCGGTCTTATGTGCGTCGATCACGCTGTTGAGGCGGCTCTGCGTCTTCGCATCGCCCAATCGCGCTGCCATCGCCATCGGGAACGCGTACTGTTCGGGCGATCCTTGGCTGCGGCTATTGGGCACGCCGACCACCGCGAGCTTCGGACGGCCTTTGAGGAATTGCCCGATCGCGGGTTCCCACGTCACGCCGACGTTGACCGTATGGCCGACGGCATCGAGCATCTCGGTCGGCGAACCTGAGGGCGAATCCGCCACATCGAAGGGAACCGCGTGTAGGATCAACGTACGTATTTTCAAGCCATTCTCCGCCGGAGTGTCGGCTTCGAAACCGATTTTTAAGTTTTTGAGAACCGGCGAGTCCATAGACGTGATGTCGTAGTGTTTCGCTTTGGGATACACGAAGACGTACGACGAAATGTAGTACGGGTGCGATGTAAGCACGTTATCGCTTGCATACGGGACGTCCATGATGACGTCGCATTTTTTTGCGTTGAGCTCCTCGTGCACGAATTGATCGAAGCCGCCGGGACCGCGAGTGGTTGCCCAACGGTAGACGAGTTTGGCGCCCATGGCTTTAGCGACATAGGCGGCGATTTGATTTTCGAAACCGGCACCCGCGCGATTCGAGAACGGTAAGTAATCGGGATCGGCGCAGACGCGCAGATCGTCCGCGCGAGCCGCGGACGGTGAGAGGGCGGCGATGAAGAGCACGCCGAGCAACGTGCCTGCGCGGAACAAGTTCTTGTGCATGAGGGATCCTGTGGAAATCTACGGATAAAGACGACTCGCCGACCCGGCGCAAGCACCGGATCGGCGAAGCCGACAGTTCTCTCGATACCCGAGAGTTAGAGCGAGAAGACGATGACGTCGCCGCCGAGTTGCGTGTAGCTGCCGAGGTCGAGTGCGGCGTTGACCGCGCCGAGACCAGCGGTAGGATTCGTGAGACCCGCTGCGAGCCCCAGTGCTGCCCAGCCACCGACGCCGGAGAAGACCGCGACGTACTGCTTCCCATTGTGCGTATACGTGATAGGATTGCCGATGATACCCGAGGGGACCTTGAACTTATACAGTTCCGCGCCCGTCTTGGTATCGACACCCTTGAAGAAGCCGTCCATCGTGCCGTAGAAGGCGACGCCGCCCGCGGTCGTCAGGACGCCGCTCCAAGCGGTGAAGCGCTCCGGATCCGTCCAGACGATCTTGCCGTCGTTGGGATCCCATGCGATGACTGCACCGCGATTGCCGCCCGGACCCGGATACATCTTCACGATGGCGCCGACGTACGGGAAGCCCGACTTGTACTTAACTGCAAAAGCTTTGTAGTCCATGCAATTGTGGTTGGTCGGGACGATGAAGTAACCGGTCTGCGGATCGAAGGACGCCGGCTGCTGGTCCTTGCTGCCCATGGCAGCCGGACAGATGCCCATAACGTTGCTGCCGGCCTTCGGGGTCTTGGCCGCGACGACGTTGGGACGACCCGTTTTGAGGTCGATATCCGTCGCCCAATTGACGTCGGGATCGAACTTCTTGGCCAGAAGTAGCTTGCCGTTACGGCGATCCAACTCGTAAGCGAAGCCGTTCCGGTCGAAGTGCACGAGGGCCGGAACTTTGCTGCCGTTGACGTTGATATCCGCGAGGATCATTTCATTGACGCCGTCGTAGTCCCACGCGTCGTGCGGCGTCATTTGGAAGCCCCATTTCGCCATACCCGTTTCGGGGTTACGCGCGAAAATCGTCATCGACCATTTGTTGTCGCCGGGCCGTTGCGACGGATTCCACGTTCCCGGATTACCCGTGCCGTAGTACAGCAGATTGAGTTCCGGGTCGTACGAATACCAGCCCCACGTCGTGCCGCCGCCGACTTTCCATTCGTCGCCGTGCCACGTCGAGGTGCCCTGGCCTTTGGGGCCCGTGAATTCGGACCCGATCAGAATATCCTTATCGGGGCCTTCGCTGTACGCACGCCATCTTTTCTTACCCGTGGCGAGATCGTACGACGTGAGGAAACCGCGTACGCCGAATTCTCCACCGGAGACGCCGATGATAACGTTGTTCTTTACGATGAGCGGTGCTGCGGTCAACGTTTGGCCCGCTTCCGGATCGGAATTCTTCGTATTCCAAAGGACTTTGCCGTTTGTCGCGTTGAGCGCGATCACTTGCCCGTCCAGCGCATTGGCGATGATCTTGCCGTCGCTATACGCTACGCCGCGATTAACGAGGTCGCAACATGCGACCGAAACCGCGAACGGATCTTCCTTCGGCGTGTACTCCCACTTCGTGTGATAGTCGTTGAGATCGACTGCAAAAACGTGATTGGGATAGGCCGATTCGAAATACATAACATCGCCGACGACGAGCGGTTGGCCTTCGTGACCGCGCGTCGCGCCGGTGGACATCGTCCACGCGACTTTAAGATTCTTGGCGTTTTCGGTTGTGATTTCGTTGAGTGTGCTGTTACGCGTATTCGCGTAATTAAGACTGGGCATTACCCATTGCGCGCTGTCGCTGGCCATACTCGCGAGAGAAACCTTCTCTTGCGCCGTACCAGGCCGCAACACGCCCATGACGCCCAGCGCCAGCGCGCCGACCGCGGCAACGCCGATATACAATCGCTTCATAGCAAAAACTCCCTCGATCGTCCGACCGGTACCGGGCCGAAACGTAGTCTTAAGCTATCCTGGGAACGTTTCCGATAAAAGTCGTCCGTTCGGCGTACATGAAGTTTGCATCTAGTTTGCCCCCCAACGAAAGGGAGTTTCACGGCGTCTGCGTAGACCTTCAAGAACGGCCTCCCTTGTAGCACCTCGCATTTTTGGCCGGGAGAGCAGTGCCTCATGATCCAGCGCCTATTCAACCGGGTCGAGGCACGCGCCTCGATTTCGGTTGCCGTCGTGGCGGACCGCGAAACGACCCGCGGCGCCTTGCTCGCCCTCATTGATGAAGATACCGAACTACACGTTGCCGGCTCCGCCACATCGGCGCGCGAAGCGCGCCTGCTGCTCGATCTCGAACACCTCGATGTCATGCTCGTAAATCTCCCCCTCTCGAGCCGCCCCGACCCCGAAGGCATCGATTTCATTCGCAAGGCCAAGGCGCGCCGTCCCGACATCGGGATCGTCTCGCTCAAGCGCGACGTCGACGAACATTGCCTGCGCGCGGCGCTCGACGCCGGTGCGGATGCCTGCTGCATGGCGACCACGTCGCAGAATCGCCTCGTCCAAGCGATCAAGGCCGTAGCTGCGGGCGCCACCTGGCTCGATCCCGAGATCTCGCGCATCCTGCTGCACCCGGCCCCGACGCCTCTCGTCTTTTCGAAACCGGCCGGCCCGCATCTCTCGCCACGCGAACGCGAAATCTTACGCCTCCTCACCGACGGGTATACGAACGAAGAAATAGCAGACCGCCTGAGTTGCGCGCCGGCGACGGTCAAAACCCATTTGCTCCATCTCTTCCGCAAACTCGGCGTGCGCGACCGCGTGAGCGCCGCGGTTTCGGCGCTGCGCGGAGACCTTATTTAACATTTTCCTGCTCGCCCTCGTCGCCGCGCTAGCGACGCCGCCTGCGCCGACGGCCGAACCGTTGCTCGTCGTCGACGAGTCCGGGCGCCCGGTCGCCGGTGCCGCCATCGACTTCGGCAATGCCGCAGGCGAACACGATCCCGAAACGACCGGCGCCGATGGACGCAGCATGCCGCGCGCCGGCTTCGACGCCGTCGCCGCCGAGATTCGCAAGACCGGTTATAGCGCTTTGCGCGTCCGGCTGAATCCCGGGGACAATCGCGCCACGCTCGTCCGCGTGCTGCCGATCGTCGGCTCCGTAACGGTTGCGACCGGCAGCCAGAAAAATTTGCACGATCTGGCGCTCGCCGCCTCCTTGATCGATCGCGGCACGATCGCCCTCGCACCCGTAACCTCGACGGACCGGCTCCTACGCTCGCTCCCGGGCTTCGACCGCACGCGCAGCAACAGCGCCTTCACGAATTACGGCCAATTGCGGGCCTCGTTTTCCGGGGCCGGGAACGACCGTGGCACAATCCTCGTCGACGGCATTCCCGCACAAGACGGTTTTGGCGGACAGATCGATTGGCAGGCGTATCCGACGGATGAACTACAACGCGTTGAACTCTTGCGCGGAGCGGGCTCTGCGCTGTACGGTTCGGGTGCGATCGGCGGCGCGCTCGATATCGCGACCTTCGGACCGCAAACGGGTCGCGGGGTCCCGACCCAGGGGCGCTTGACCCTAGGCGCGGGTGCGAACTCCGATCGCCACAACGGGATCGTACTAAGCGCTCCGATCGGAAGCACCGTCGGTCTCTCGCTTTCGAGCGTGGCCGCGCGTTTTTCGTACGCCGACCTCCCGCCGCCGTTCGCATCTTCGATCGATCACGCGGCCGTAAGTACGAGCGGCTCGACGCACCTGCGCGGCCGCTTGGACGACGGAAAGACGGCAGTCGACGTGTCGGCGCTGGCCGCTTCGGACCACCAGGACGAGGGTCGCCCGAACTATGCCTTCGATCGTTCCCTGCGGCAAGGCGGCATCGTAGCTGCCCGGCGCATCGGCGCGGCGCTGGCACGCGTCGCCACGTACGCGCGGGATACGACGGTCGACAACCTCGCCGATATTTTCCCCGCAAAACCCGGGCAGGCGCGCTACGTGCAGCACGTGCCGACTACGGAGAACGGATTTGCGGTATCCCTCGCGAGCGCGCCCGGCAACGCCGAACTGTCGTTCGTCATCGACGGCCGGCGCGTAGCCGGGACGAGCGAACAGGCGGCCCCGAGCGGCGCCTTACAGGCACGAGGATCGGGCGCCGAAAGCGCGCATGGGACCGCTTTGCAGGCGATTTTCCGGACGCGTCGAGCCGAAATGTTGGTCGGGGCGCGGGCGGATATCATTCATTACGAAAATCTGTCGCTCGTGAACGTGGCCTCCGCGAAACCCGCCCCGATCGTCAGCTCGACGAGCGTCACGAGCCGCGACGAAGGCGCAATTTCGCCGCGAGCCGCGCTGCGCTACGACGTGTCGCCGGCCGTGGCCGTTCGCATTTCGAGCGGAGGCGGTTTTCGCGCGCCCTATCTCAACGAACTCGTGCGCGGCTTCAACGTGGGCGCCGTCGTCATGGCCCCCAACCCCAACCTCGTGCCGGAACGCAGCCGCACGGATAGCGCGGGCATCGACGTTTTGCTCGGCAGCGGCCGGGGCCGCTTCGCGCTCGACATCAATGAAACGCACATCAACGACGCCATCTCTTTCGCTACGGTCAGCCCGACGCTCAGTCAGCGCCGCAATATCGACCGGACGCAAACGGACGGCGAAACCATTTCCTACGCGCACCGCCTGGGCCGGTGCAGCCGGATGCGGGCCTCCGCCACCACCCAGTACCCACGCGTGATTTCGGGCCCCCCCGGAACGGTCGGCAAGCAACTCGCCTTCGTGCCGAATCGCTCCGTTTCGCTCGGTGTCGATGCGGCCGGACCCGGCCCGCTCGCGCTTTCGTTCGACGCGTCCTACGTCGGCCAAACCTTCGCCGACGACCTGGAACGGCAGCCCCTGGGAGCGGCGTTGCTGCTGGGAGCGACGCTACGCGCGACGACGGCGTCGGGAACGTCGTTCTCCCTGATCGGGGACAATCTGACGCACCAAACCTACCTCTCGAGCATCGATCGCTTCGGTCCGCCCCTCGGCGTCGCACTTCGAATCGGATTTTCACTCGGGCCGCGTCCGCTCGTGAGCGCCGCGACGTGCGGGGTCTAGGGAACGCTCCAATCGCGATCCGGCGGGCCGATATCGAGGCCGATGTCGAGCGCCGTCACGCTGTGCGTGAGGGCGCCGACCGAAATGACGTCGACCCCACAGGCAGCGATGGCGGCCACGTTCGCCAGCGTTATGCCGCCCGACGCTTCGACGGTCGCGCGGCCCGCGATCCGGCGCACCGCTTCCCGCAAGAGATCCAGCGAAAAATTGTCGAGCAGAACGCAGTCGACGCCGCCCTCGAAGGCGAGCACCTCGGCGAGCTGGTCGAGCGTGTCTACTTCGATTTCGAGCTTCACGAGATGCCCGACGCGGGCCCGGGCCGCGCCGAGCGCGGCGCGGATGCCCCCGGCGAGCGCGATGTGGTTATCCTTTATGAGCACGGCATCGTCGAGCCGAAAACGATGGTTGCTGCCGCCGCCCACTCGTACCGCGTATTTCTGCAACGCCCGCAACCCAGGTAGGGTCTTGCGCGTCTCGGCGACGCGGCAATCGGTTTTACCCGCGGCCGCCACATAGCGAGCGGTTTCGGTCGCGATTCCGCTCAGGTGGCACAAAAGATTGAGCGCCGTGCGCTCCGCGCCGAGCATGGCGCGGGCGTCGCAGCGGATCTTGGCGAGCACTTGCCCGGGCGCAACGCGTTCGCCCTCGCGCGCGCCGAACGTGAATTCCGCGCCGGCGTCGAGCAGGCGGAACGCGCGTAGCGCGACCTCGAGGCCCGCGAGCACGCCCGGCATCCGCGCGACGAATGCCCCGCTCGCCGTGCGTCCCGCCGGAATCGTGGCCTCCGACGTGAGGTCGCCGCCGAGCCCCAAATCTTCGGCGAGGGCGGCACGCACGAGCGGATCGTACGTCACCTCCGCAAGCGTCGCAAAGCGTTGCGGCGCGGCGGCTTTCACGCCGTTTTCAATCCCGTCGTCCGCTCCGCAAGCGTGTAGAACGAACGGTGCCGCTGGGATGTCGCGGGCTGCGGATAATCGGTGCGCACGTGACTGCCGCGCGTTTCGCGGCGCCGCAGCGCGGACCGCGCGACGAACTCGCCGACGAGTGCGGCATCGCGAACTTCTTCGCTCGCGGCGGCCTCGCCGAGCTCGCGCAGCCGGCCCACGGCTCTGCGCAGCCCGGCTTCGTCGCGCTCGACCCCGACGTTGCGGTACATCTCTTCCCGGATCGCATCGAAGGCCGCGGGCCCCACGCTTGCCGATGCGCAGCGCGGCGCGAGCGAGGCAGCGGCACCCGCGGCCTGCGGGTGCTCGGGAATTTCGTGCGCCGCGCGCTCCGCACAGGCAGCCGCTTCTAGGTACGCGCCGATATCGCGCGCGATGCGCTCCGGATAGACGACCGACTCCAAGAGTGAGTTGCTGGCGAGACGGTTCGCGCCATGCACGCCGCCGGCAGCCACTTCACCGCAGGCGTACAGTCCCGGCACGTTAGTTCGGCCCTCGAGATCGACCGCGACGCCGCCCATGTGATAATGTGCGGCGGCAACGACGGGGATCGGCTGCGTTCGCGGATCGATGTGGAAACGCTCGCAAGCGGCGAAGACCGTCGGAAAGCGCAACGGGAACGTATCCGCCAGGGCCGCTCGTGCATCGAGATATGCCTGTCCCCCGCGTTGCGCGACCGCGAAAACCCGACGCGCGACGATATCGCGCGGCGCGAGTTCGCGGCCCGGGTCGGCCTGCGTCATTATCCGTGCGCCGCATTCGTCGAGCAACAGCGCTCCCTCGCCGCGCAGAGCTTCCGTCACCAAGGGCAGGGGATCGCTCGCAACGTCCAGCGCAGTCGGGTGGAACTGCACGAACTCGAGATCCGCGAGCCTCGCTCCCGCGCGCGCGGCGATCGCGATCCCGCTGCCACGCGACGATGTGGGATTGGTCGTGAAGCGGTAGAGACCGCCGAGGCCACCGGTCGCAAGCACCACGGCCGGTGTTCCGAGCGTGACGACGGAGCCGCCCGCGTCGCGCACGACGAGCCCGCAGACTGCACGTCCGGCGCACACTACGTCGAGCGCGCGCGCACCTTCGAAGAGCGTAACGTTCGCACAATCGCGCACGGCGCGGGCAATCGCGCGGACGAGTTCGGCACCGGTCGCATCGCCGCCGGCCTTCAAAATTCGGCGGCGCGAGTGCGCGGCTTCGCGGCCGAGCGCGTAGTGCGTTGCGTCGTCGCGATCGAAACGCACGCCGAGCGACGCGATCCGTTCGATCGCGTGCGGCGCGTCGGCCGCGAGCCGAGCCGCCACGCGTCTTTCCACGAGCCCGGCTCCGGCAGCGACCGTATCGGCCGCATGCAACGCCGGCGTATCGTCGTCGCCGAGCGCCGCGGCGATGCCGCCTTGCGCCCAAGCCGACGACGTCCGTTCGCCGAGCGTTCCATGCGAGACGATAGCGACGTTCAATCTTCGCAAGCGAGGCCGCGCCAGAGCCAGTTCGAGCGCCGTCATCATCCCGGCAAGCCCGCTGCCGACAACGATTGCGTCGAACCGCGCGCGGCGCGTCATGCCGGCGCCGGAGAGTCGCGCCGGATGGCCGTCATGCGTTTGACCGCTCGGCGTGCACGTGCGGCGAGTGCCGGATCGATATCTATTTGCGGTTCCATCGTTTCGAGCACGCGTAAAATTTTCGGCAACGTAATCCGTTGCATATGCGGACAGAGGTTGCACGGCTGCGTGAATTCGATCTCGGGAAACGCGTCGAGAAGATTGGAGGCCATCGAGCATTCCGTAATCATCGCGACGCGCGCGGGTTTGGTTTCTTTGATGTACCCGAGCATCGCCGTCGTCGAACCCACGAAATCGGCGCTCGCCAGTACGTCCGGCGGACATTCGGGATGCGCGAGCACCACGATCCCGGCGTGCATTTCGCGCAACTCGTTAATTTCTCGCGCGCTGAACTTTTCGTGTACTTCGCAGTGCCCTTGCCACGTTACGATTTCGACGCTCGTCTTGGATGCGACGTATGCGGCCAGATATTGGTCGGGCAGAAAAATTACCTTGGGTACGGCGAGCGACTCGACGACGGCCACGGCGTTTGCCGACGTACAACACACGTCGGACTCGGCTTTCACGGCGGCCGACGTGTTCACGTAGGTGACGACAGGCGCGCCGGGATGCGCGGCGCGCAGCGCTCGCACGTCTTGCGCCGTAATCGAATCTGCAAGCGAACAACCCGCGGCAAGATCCGGCAACAGCACCGTTTTGCGTGGACTCAGCAGTTTCGCCGTTTCCGCCATGAAGTGCACGCCGCACATCACGATGACGTCCGCTTCGGTTGCGGCGGCCGCCTGCGCGAGCGCGAGCGAATCGCCGACGATATCGGCGACGCAGCGGTAAATTTGCGCGGACTGATAGTGGTGCGCGAGTACTACCGCGTTGCGTTCGCGTTTGAGCGTTTCGATGCGCGCGACATATGGCGCGTAGAGTTCCCATTCGGCGCGCGTCACCGTGCGAGCTACGCGCGCGTACAAGTGCTCGGTCGCAGCAGCGATTCCGGGCGTATACGGCAGATCCATGCGGTCCCGCGTAGCGATCATGACGCTCCTTGTGACGCCATCGTACGCCCTCGCGGTTTCGCTCTCATGTCACGTGCGGCAAAGTAATTCTTGAAACGATCGTTTCATAGTCCTTTGACGGTCGCACGCATCGGTATGTCGGCAGCAGCCGTTGCGCCGCGCGCCGGCAGGGCCGTCTCGATGCGTTCGACCAGGACCGTCGCGACCCGGTACGGATCGCCCCCGGCGGCTTGGGCGCCAGCGAGCAGCAGGGCGATTTCGGCATCGATGCGGCGTTCGAGATCGCCGAGGACCAGTGCCCGAACGCGGTGCGCGAACGCGCTTTTACGTTTTTGGGCGAGTTCGCCACTCGCGCGCAAGTACGCATCGTGGCGTTCGATCGCCGCCCACAAGTCTTGCGTGCCGACGCCCTCGCGCGCTTGCGTCGTCACGAGTTCCGGCACCCAGCCCGAGAAGTCGAGCATCTCCATCATGCCGCGAATCTCGCGCTTCAACTGCAATGCCATCGGGTGGTCCGCTTTGTTCACGACAAAAATATCGGCGACTTCGAGAATCCCGGCTTTGAGTAATTGCACCGAATCCCCACTCCCCGGTTGCAGCGCGACCAGCGTCGTATCGGCGAGCTCGGCGATTTCGATCTCCGATTGCCCGACGCCGACCGTTTCGATAATGATGACGTCCTTGCCGAACGCATCCATGAACGCAACCGCATCGCCCGTCGCCCCCGCCAAGCCCCCCAAATGCCCGCGGCTCGCCATCGAACGAATGAAGACGTCGGCGTCGGTGAAGTGCTCCGCGAGGCGAATGCGATCGCCCAGTATCGCGCCATGCGAGAACGGCGAACTGGGATCGACCGAGACCACTCCGACGCTCTTGCCGGACTTGCGCGCGATACCGACGAGCGCGGAGCACAGCGTGGATTTCCCGACCCCCGGCGGTCCCGTCAGCCCGATCGTCATCGCGCGCCCGGTGCGGCCGAAGAAGCGATGCATCAAAGCGGCGCCTCGGCCCGATTCCGCGCGCGAAATGGCGCGCGCGAGCCCGCGCGGGTTCCTTTGCTCGAATAGGTCGCCGATTTGCGCATCGATGTCCTTCATCGGCGCGGCTCGTTTGCGGCATCGGCGGGGCGTTCTTTGAGCGGCGTCCGCTCGCCGATTGCGACGCAAAGAGCGCGCAGCGAGAGCGCGGCAAACACGCTCGGAAGCAGAGCGAGGACGAGGAAGACGAACGGCAGCAAGCCGTTGCCGCGCGCGCGCCCGAACGCATCGAACGTCAGCGCCCAGAGGATCAACGCGCACAGCGCGCAGCCGAAGATCACAAAACCGAGCCGCGCGATCTCCGAGGCGACCGCCCACGACCGGCGCCTCGGCGCTCGCGCCGCAACATCCGCAACGTACCGCCGCCGATACGCGAAATATTTATCGAGAAAGTGTTCTTGAAAGCCGGACACCCTGACCCCTTCGCCGTGACGGGTGCCTGCTCCGCAGTCCGCCGCCGCAGCGCCGTACGGGGACTCGCCCCGGCGGCGGGCTAAGATAAAAAGCGATGACTCAATTCGGATACTACCGGTACGCCACGATCTCGAACGATACGCTCGTCTTTGTTTGCGAGGACGACTTGTGGTCGGTCGCACGCGACGGCGGCATCGCGCGGCGCCTGACCACGAGCTCGGCGGAAATCAGCCTGCCACGCATTTCGCCCGACGGCACGCGGCTGGCTTTCGTGGCCCGCGAAGAAGGCAACCCCGAGGTCTACATCATGCCGGCCGGCGGCGGCGTCGCCAAGCGGATGACGTTCCTGGGGAGCGATACCTGCAGCATCTCGGGCTGGTCGCCCGACGGCGCGCGTCTGTTCTTCGCTTCCGACGCGGGTGCGCCGTTTGCGAAAGAGACGCACGCGTTCGCGGTTTCCGCGAGCGGCGGGGCGGCGGAGCCCTTGCGCTTGGGGCATGCGACGGCGATCTCCCAGCATACCGATGGGCGTTACGTGATCGGTCGCAATAATAACGACCCGGCGCGCTGGAAACGCTACAAGGGCGGTACGGCGGGCGACCTGTGGGTCGACCGTGATGGTGACGGTTTTTTCACGCGGCTCGTGTCGCTCGTCGGCAATCCCGTCTGGCCGCAATGGGTGGGCGATCGCGTGGCGTTTCTCTCCGACCACGAAGGCATCGCAAACATCTATTCCGTGCGTCCCGACGGGGGAGATCTGCGCCGTCACACGCACGAGACCGAGTATTTCGTGCGCTTTCCGTCGACCGACGGAACGACGATCGCGTACACCGCAGGCGCCGTCGTGAAGCTGCTGGACATAGCGACGGGCGCCATCGAATGCCCAAACATCGACACACCCTCGAGCGTACCGCAACTCGCGCGGCGCTTCGTTGAGATCGACGATGGGCTCGAGCATTTTGCGCCGAGTCCCGACGGCACGGCGCTGGCACTGGTTTCGCGCGGTCAGACGTTCACGATGCCGCTTTGGGAAGAGGCCGTCTCGGCGCACGGCGCGGGCAGCGCCGTGCGCTATCGTGCCACCGAATGGTTGCACGACGCAAAGCGTTTCGTTTGCGTGAGCGACGAGGGTGGCGCAGAACATCTCGAAGTGCGCGATCCCGCGGGCGACGGCGCGGCGCTCTCGACGGTACGAGCCGACATCGGACGCGTCGTCGAACTCGCGGCGTCGCCGGCGGCCGATATCGTCGCGGTCGCAAATCATCGTCACGAATTGCTACTCGTGGATCTCGAAGACGGCCGGGCGCGCGTTATCGATACGAGCACCGCTTCGCAGATGCACGATCTCGCGTTTTCGCCCGACGGCCGGTGGCTCGCGTACTCGTGCGCCGTGCAACCCGATGCGGTCGCGACGGCGAATCCGGACACCGCAATCATTCGCGTCGCAAAAGTAAAATCCGGCGCGATTCACGACGTGACACCGCTCTTGCGCACCGACCGGTCGCCCGCGTGGGATCCCGACGGGAAGTACTTGTACTTCATTTCGACACGCGATTTCAACCCGGTTTACGATGCACTACAATTCGATTTAAGTTTTCCGCAAGCATCGCGGCCGTTTCTGCTCACGCTGCGCGACGATGTCGCTAATCCGTTCGTGCCCAAACCCTCGCCGGTCCATAAAGATAACAAGGACGACCGGGACGACGGGGAGCGCAGAAAAGACGGCAAGCCCCCACGCATCGAGATCGATTTCGAAGGCATCACCGGCCGCATCTTGGGCTTTCCGGTCGACGAAGGGAAATACGAGCAGCTCGTGGCGGCGCGCGGACGCGCGCTCTTCACCCAATTCCCGCTGCGCGGCATCAAGCCCGAGGGCCCCTCCTGGGACGACGACGATCCGTCGGGGACGTTGCTCGCTTACGATTTCGAACAGCAGCGCGTCGCGCCGCTCGCAAGCGACGTCGGCGACATTCGCTTAAGCGACGACGGCCGCACGCTCGTCTACACGTCTCACGATCGCATGCGCGCGATCGATGCGCTCGGCGATTTGCCCGAAGAGGGTCAAGACGATCCGAAGATCCCGAGCGAGCCCAGCCGTCGTAGCGGTTGGCTCGACCTTTCACGCGCGAGCGTCCTCGTCGAGCCGCTGGCCGAATGGACTCAGATGTACCACGAAGCGTGGCGCATGCAGCGCGAGCAATTTTGGGATGAAGGCATGTCGGGTATCGATTGGGATCTGGTGCGCGAACGCTATGCGAGATTGTTGCCGCTCGCGCGCACCCGCTCCGATCTTTCGGATATTCTGTGGGAGATGCTCGGCGAGCTGGGTACCTCGCACGCCTATGAAATCGGGGGCGACCATCGCCATCCCAATCAATATCGGCGCGGTTTTCTCGGCGCCGATCTTGCGTGGAATCAATCTGCCGGCGGATACGACATCACGAAGATTTATCGCGGCGATTCGTGGAACCGCGATATCGATTCGCCGCTCGCGGAACCCGGGCTCGCCGTACGCGAAGGCGAGACGATCGTCGCGATCGGCGGACGGCCGCTCGCCCGCGATGTGACACCGGACGAGCTGCTCGTCAACGCCGCGGGTCGCGATATCGCGTTGACGATTGCATCCGGCAAAAAAGATCGTCGCCGCGTCATCGTACGAGCGCTTCGCGACGAACGTATGTTGCGGTATCGCGCCTGGGTCGATGCCAACCGCGCACACGTACACGCCCAATCGGGAGGATGTGTCGGGTACCTGCACATCCCCGATATGGGTCCCTGGGGATTCTCGGAATTCCATCGCGGCTATCTCTCCGAGTTCAACCGCGATGCGCTCGTCGTCGACGTGCGCTACAATCGCGGTGGCCACATCTCGCCGCTCCTCATCGAAAAGCTCGCGCGCAAACGCGTGGGTTATGACGTCTCGCGCTACGGACCGCCGATGCCCTACCCGCCCGAATCCGTCACGGGACCCATCGTCGCCCTTACCAATCAATTCGCCGGCAGCGACGGCGACATTTTTAGCCACGTTTTCAAGCTCTACAAGCTGGGGCCGCTCGTGGGCAAACGCACGTGGGGCGGAGTCGTCGGCATCAATCCGTATCACCGGCTGGTCGACGGCACGATCACGACGCAACCGGAGTTCTCCTTTTGGTTCGTCGACGTCGGTTGGAAAGTCGAGAATTACGGTACCGATCCGGACTACGATATCGATATCGCTCCGCACGACGAGCGGACCGGCATCGACCCGCAAATGCAAAAGGCGCTCGAACTCATCGCCGAGCTGCGGACCTCGTCCAACGGCAGACCGCATTTCGATCCGCGCCCGCGCCTCGCTCTGCCGACGGAACTGGCTCCCGCGACGTGAAACGCGTCGCGGCTGCGACGGCTCTGGCTTTTACGCTCGTCGTCGCGGCGCGGACGCCGGCGCCTGCCGAGGAGGCGCCTAGCGCCGACGAACTCGTCGCGCGTTCGCGCGCTGCGATGGGTTTCGAGCGACGCCCGGAAAACGAACGGGAATCGTGGACCGTGCGCGTCGCGAAACTCGACGGGTCGCTCGAAACGATCCGGCGCGGCGCGGATAGCGCGAGCGAAACGACGCTCGGACCCTTTCGCACGGCGCACGGCGTCGTTCGCGGAGAGCGTTGGCATCAAAATGAAAACGGCGAGACGATCCTTGATCGCCCGGAACCCTCGCAACTCGAGCGTATCGTCCTGCAAACCGTTACGCACGTGCACGATCCCATCGATGCCTGGGAAATCGCAACCACGTACGCGAGCGGCCACACCCTCCGCAGTTTTTACGATACGCGTTCGTCCTATCTCGTGCGCACCGAGCGCAGCGTTGCGGGCCGCACCACGCATACGATCTACGACGATTTCCGCACCGACGCGCACGGGCACACGCGCCCGTGGCATTATTACGGCGGCGACGACCGCGCCGAAAACCTCTACGATTACCGGCTCGTCCGCGACGATAGCGCCACCGACGTTCCGGAGAGCGATGTCGCCGTGCCGCGCAACCGCCGCACGCTCGTCGAGTTCCCGGCAGGAGCCGAGAGCGTGCGTCTTCCCGCGCGCATCGAACACAATCGCATTTACGTTCGCCTCGATATCCTGGGACGTGGATTAGATTTCTTACTCGATACCGGCGCCGCCGCGTTGACGATCGATCATAATGTGGCGCGCGAACTCGGTCTTACGATTCACGGCCGCGCGCGGCAAACGGTGGCCGGTTCCTTCGAGACCGGCCGCGTCATCGCGCCGACGGTGAGCATTGGGAATTTGACGATGCACGACGTCGTGCTGCGAACCGTACCGGTCGCATCGCACGAAACGCGCGGCACGCGGATCGTGGGGCTGCTCGGTTTCGATTTTCTCGATGCGGTGGCACTGAAGATCGACTACGCAAACGGCACGGTCGACGCGCTGCGCCCAGGGACGTTCGTGCAACCCGCCGCGGCAACGGCGCTCGAGGTGCGCCTCAACTCGGGTACGCCCGTGGCGCGCGCGACGATCGGCGACGCGAGCGGAGACGATTTCATCATCGATACGGGCGCCGCGTTTTCGTACGTCGTCTTTCAACGCTTCGCCCGCGCACATCCCGAAGCGATAACCGGTAGCGGCGACCGCCGCGTGCGATCCGCCGAGGGCGTCGGCGGGTCGCTTTCGTTCCGTCCGATCGAAAGTAAACGCATCGGCTTCGGCATCTGGACCTTCGAGGATGCACTCGGCGTCGAAGCGCTTTCGCCCAACGCCCTCGGCTTCGACAACGAGGACGGCCTAATCGGCGCCGACATCCTTAAACTCTTTACCGTGTATGTCGACTACGCCGCAAACCGGCTCTACCTGACGCCGAACGAACGCATGCAGGGCGTCGAAGCGACCAGCGCCGCCGGCAGTAAGTAGCTCGCGGGCGCGCAGAATCCGCAGAGGGTCGGGACCGGCTGCTGCAGCACCCGGCGGCGACGTTGACGCACCCGGCGGATTCCTGTACGATACGCGGGCCGAAGCAGGGTTCGCACCCTCACCGGATGCCCTCGGGCGATCCGGTCGCAATCGATGGAACCGACGGTAGGTTCTGCTTTTGTGGGATGCTGTTCGGCATCGCCACTTTTTTTGCATGCCAATCGCTTTCTAGGGAGAGCTTCACATAGCACGACCGCTGCGCATTAACGATCAGATCCGGATACGCCAAGTTCGCGTGATCGACGACGAAGGCACGCAACTCGGCGTCATGCCCACGGAAAACGCCCTGGCGCTCGCGCGTCAGAAGGGACTCGACCTCATCGAGGTCTCTCCGAGCGCGGTTCCCCCGGTATGCCGGATCAGCGATTACGGCCGCCTCAAATACGAGCAGTCGAAAAAAGATAAGGACGCGCGGAAGAAGCAGAAAAACTGGGAGCTCAAAGAAGTCAAGCTTCGCCCGAAAATCGAGACGCACGACTACGAAACCAAGGCCCGCATGGCCGAACGCCTGCTGCTCGACGGCGGCAAAGTCAAGGTCACGATCATGTTTCGCGGCCGTGAGATCACGTACACGAGTTTCGGGAAGCGCCTCCTCGATCGCATGGCGGTCGATATGACGCCGATCGCGACCGTCGAACGCGACGCAAAGCTCGAAGGCAAGAATATGTTTATGATCCTGGCGCCCCGCCCCGTTCCGGCGGGGCCGCCGAAATACACCAACCTGCACCACGACGACGCCGCAGCTACCGTAGCAGCCAACGCAGCAATCGATGCGAAACACGGCCTCGACGACAATGTCGACGACGATCGCGCAGCAGATGCTCCGGCGGCGCAAACGGTCGAGACGCCCGACGAGACGAGTGCCCCCCAAGGAGTCGCCTCTAATGCCTAAGATCAGAACCCATCGAGGAACCGCCAAGCGCGTGAAGGTCAGTTCGACCGGAAAAGTGTCGCACCGACATCAATTCAGCGGTTGCGGACATATTCTGAGCAAAAAAACGCGCAAACGCAAGCGGAATTTCCGCAAGGACCAGCCCGTTTTTGCCGGCGATCTCAAGCGCTTCGCGCCCCAGATACCGTATTTGCTGTAGGAGCGTAACGATCGATGGCACGCATTAAACGCGGCATTCAGAAGGCCAAACACCGCCGCAAGGTGATGAAGCTCGTCAAAGGCTTCCGGGCGGCACGCAGCCGTAACTATCGGGTCGCAAACGAGGCCCTGCTCCATTCGCTCAGCTACGCCTTTCGCGACCGGCGCGTGCGCAAGCGGGATTTCCGCTCCTTGTGGATCAGCCGCATCAACGCGGCCGCGCGGCGCGAAGGCCTCTCGTATTCGCGCCTCATCGACGGCCTGAAAAAGGGCGGCGTCACGCTCAATCGCAAAGCCCTCGCGGATCTGGCCGTGAGCGACCAGGCAGCCTTCGAATCGCTGCTGGCGCTGGCGAAAGCTCAGCTCGAGCCGCAGACCGCTACCTCGGTCGCCTCTTAACCCGAACGAAACTCTGCCGGAAGGATCGGCCTTCCATTACTTGTTGGCCGCTCTTTCTTTGTGCCGCCGCAGCGCCGCCGGGCAATATCGAACCAGGGGCGCCGCCAACGCGTTAATCTTACAGAGTAGGCTTCCGAAGAAGTGAGGCAGGAGAAGCGCCGCGAAGGGCAGTCCCGGCCTCGTCCGAATCACCGTCCGAAAGGACACTCAATGGCGACCACCGAGCACAGCGTGACCCAAGCGAAACGAGTGACACAGCGGGATTATCCCGTCGGCATCGCCCTTCTGATCATCCATATCGGGGCACTCGGTGTTTTCTTGCCGCGGTTCTTCTCGTGGTCCGCGCTCGCCGTCGGAGTCGGCCTCTATATTCTGACCGGCATGGGCATTACGCTCGCCTACCACCGCTTGCTCACGCACCGTAGCCTCGTAGTTCCGCGCTACGTCGAATACGCGTTAACGGTCGTCGGGGTACTCGCCTTGCAGGGCGGTCCGATCGAATGGGTTGCTCAGCATCGCGCGCATCATGCCAATACGGATCGTGACGGCGATCCCCACGATTCGCACAAAGGGATGCCGTGGTCGCATTGGGAGTGGCTTTTCCGCACGAACAAAGATCGCGTGGCACCGCAAGCGCGTCCGCGCTGGGCGCCCGATCTCGTCAAAGATCCATTTTATCGCTTTATCGAAAAGTACAACGTCGCGTGCACCTTCGTGCTCGCCGGCATTCTCTTCGCGATCGGCGGCTGGCCGTTCGTCATCTGGGGCGTGTTCGCGCGGCTCGTGTTCACCTACCACTGCACCTGGCTCGTTAACAGCGCATCGCATGCCGTCGGGTATAAAACGTTCGAAACCGGCGACCGTTCGACGAACAACTGGTGGGTCGCGCTGCTGACCTTCGGCGAAGGCTGGCACAACAACCATCACGCGTTTCCGTTCTCCGCGAAGCACGGCATGCGCTGGTTCGAATTCGACCCGACGTATTGGACGATCAAGCTCATGACGTTTTTCAAACTCGCGACAAACGTCAAGATTCCGACGCGGGAGATGATCGATCGTCTGCACGTGCGCAATCCGGCAGCGGGTACGCTTGGGACCTAAGGGCACCGGGTTCGCTTCGCCCGGCACGATACGCAACCGACCGGCTTAACGCGTACCCCGCTCGATGCGATCGTTTTTCAAGGTGAGCACGCGAAACTTCACCTCATCGCTGGGCGTGACGCCGCTCTCGCACAGCGATCGGATGAGCTCCAAAATTCCGTCGTCGCCTGCGTATCTGCGCAAAAAATCAGCGGATGTGTCGTCGTCGGCAGCAACGAGTGCAGCGGCAAGATCGAGCGCCGCGAGTACTCCACGCGTCATCGATTCGCGCACCGTATGGGCGATCGGTCCGGCATCGTCGAGCATCTCGCTCCCTCGATCCGACGCGATAAAGAGCGGGTAATCTAGTGCGGCCGCGCTCGAAAGCAGATCGCTTTGGGGCGCGATTACTGCGCCACTCGCGACGACGTAACGTTTGGTCGCGTCCATCAAGAAAAATTGCAGAGCGACGACCGCCTGCGGCCTAAGGATCACGCGTGCTGCCGCCGTCTTGGGCGTTCATCCGCGCCCATCCGAGCGCAATCTGAGTTTTCGCATCGCGTAGCTCATCGCGCTCGACCAGCTTCCACGCCTCCTCGATGTGCCACGTTCGCAATTCGAATTGCTCGTCTTCTTCGGGTGCTGCCTCACCCGCGCTCAGCCCATCCGCTACGAAGAAATGAATGCGTTCCTCGCAAAATCCCGGCGACGAATACATGCTCCACAGAAACCGTAACGAGTCCGCCCGATAGCCGGTCTCTTCGATGAGCTCGCGCTTCGCCGTCTCGATCGGCGGCTCGCCGCGTTCGATCATACCCGCCGGAACTTCCCAGAGATCCTGGTCCACGGCATGCCGATGTTGCTTGACGAGGACGATCTCGCCCGGTGTGGGACGGGCGATGACCACGACGCCACCGGCGTGTTCGACGACTTCGATTTTACGGCGGCCGTTGCCGCGCGCTTGATCGATCTCGTCGACTCGCAGCTTGACGACGCGGCCGGTATAAATGCGTTCCGAGGCGTGTGCCTTCACGCGCCGCTCGTTTCCCGGAACAACGCAAGCAACTCGACGACGATTGCGATTTCGAGCGCCACGATCGTCGCTCCGAGGGACCATTTCGCTTGCACGATGACGAAAGCGATTGCCGCGAAAATCGCGGCCAGAAACGCGCCATCCCGGGCGGCATGGATTCTCGCCTGCGGGCCGCCCGCGAGAAAATTCCGCCGAAAAGCATAGACGAGAACGATCGCGATCGCAGCGAGCACGGAGACGGCGAGGCCGTGAAACCGCGCTACACTCAAAAGCAGGAATTGGCCGCCGACGAGGATCGCGAGCGCGATGATAGCGAGCATGACAATTTCCAGAATCCGGGAGTTCACCGCTCCTCCCTTCGGCACCGGACGGGCCCGTCCGGCCTCGGAACGCCGCTGCGCACGCAAGCGCAGGAAGGCGACCGGGCCGCGCCCCGCGGCCGCCGGGCGCGCGCGCTCGGCGTCGAAGGCGCCGCTGATGATCACGATGCTCGGCGCTCACTCCCCCACGCTCGCTGCGATCCGAGCGTTGCGAACCAAAACGGGCCGGCGGGAGCAGCAACGCTTTGCCGTCGAGGGAGCGACGATGCTTTCGGAGGCACTGGCTGCCGGGCGCACCCCGGAAGGCATTTACGTCACAGATGCCGGCTGGCACTCGATGGAGCGGCTCCACAGCAGCCTCGGCGAGCGCGTCTTCATGATTCCGAGCAAAGCCATGGCGAAGCTTTCCGATCTCGAAACGCCGCCCGGCGTGCTCGCCGTCTACCCGCTCCTGCTCGACGACCTCCAGAGCATGCTCGCGACGGGGGAACCGGCAATCGTCCTGGCCGGTATCGCGGACCCCGGCAACGCGGGTACGTTGTTGCGCTCGGCCGAGATTTTCGGTATTCGGCATGCGATCTTCGCGCGCGACGCGGTCGAAACGCACAATCCAAAAGTGATCCGCGCCACGATGGGGGCAATTTTCCGAATGCGGCTCGCCGTCTCGGCCGCAGACGAGCTCGTGCTGGGGGCCCGGATTCACGGCTTCGCTCTGGTCGCCGCCGCCCGCGATGGAATCGCGCTACCGCAATTCACATTCGTCCAACGTTCGTTGCTCGTACTTGGCAACGAACGACGTGGGGTGGCCGGATGGCTGCCGCGCTGGGACTTCGGGGTCGCAATTCCGCAACAAGGCGATGGCGAAAGCTTGAACGCATCGGTTGCGGGCGGTATCATATTTTACACATTTGCGCAACAATTTTCGCGTAATATTTTAGAATCGCCGCATGCGAAAAACCCCTAATTTGTCAAGACTTGGCGACCGATTTACCCTATGCTATACTCGCGATGTTCTGGGCGGCACGGCCGCGACAACTAAACTCAAGAAGGGTACACGCCGACTGATGCGCACACACGACCGCTTCTGGAAATTGTTCGCGAATACCGGATCGATTTATGCCTATCTCATGTATCGCCAAGTCAATCAAGCTTCCGCAGGCAGCTAATCGCTCAGTTCAAAAACTCCGGCTGTATTTAAAGATGTATGGAACGCTCGGCCGAAACGCCGGGCGTTCCTATTTATCGCAACGGAGACCGCCATCTCTTTACTAGACGAACAGCTTGAGGGTCTACGGGCTCGCTTGCAAAGCGCGCTCGATGAAGCGCCCGATCGCGCAGCGCTGGAAGCCGTTCGCGTACGATTCTTGGGCCGTAACGGCGAGATCACGCTCGTCCGACGCTCGATCGGCACGCTGCCGCCGGCGGAACGTCCTGAGGCCGGCAAAACGATCAATGCCGCTCATAGCGCCCTCGAAGCGACCGTCGAAGAGAAATCCCGGCAACTGGACGCACGATGGCTTGACGCCAAGCTTGAGAACGCCATCGACGTCACCTTCCCCGGCATCGCACCGCCCGCCGGATCGCTTCACCCGGTGCGACGCGCTATGGAGGATGCCTGCGGCTATTTCGAGCGCCGCGGGTTCGCCGTCGTCCTCGGCACCGAAATCGAAACCGAGTACTTCAATTTCGACGCGCTAAACATCCCCGCCGACCACCCGGCACGCGAGGGACTCGATTCGTTTTACCTGCGTCCCGGCTTGCTCTTGCGCACGCACACCTCGCCCATGCAAGTCCGCACGATGCAAGCGAATCCGCCGCCGATCGCGATCGTCGTGCCCGGCAAAGCATATCGGCGCGACGCGGTCGACGCGCGGCATTCGCCGGTCTTCCACCAAATCGAAGGCCTGCTCGTCGCGCCCGGCATCCACCTCGGTCATCTCAAGGGGATGCTCGAGGGCCTCTTTCGCGAGCTCTTCGGTCCGCAACAGGCCGTGCGTTTTCGCCCATCGTTCTTCCCGTTCACCGAACCGAGCGCCGAAGTCGATACGACGTGTCCCGGCTGTTTTGGCCGCGGTTGCAAAACGTGCGGCGGGTCGGGTTGGATCGAAATCGGCGGTTCCGGAATGGTACATCCGCGCGTGCTGCGCGAGTCGGGATACGATCCGGCAACCGTCTCGGGCTGGGCCTTCGGCGTCGGCATCGAGCGCATCGCTATGGTACGCCACGATATCGACGACATTCGCGTACTTTTCGAAAACGATCCGCGCGTGCTCGCACAACTCGCTTGAGGACGAAATGAAGTTACCGCTCGCGTGGTTACGCGACTACATCGATTGCGAACTCGCGACCGGCGACATCGTCGCGCGCTTCGCGGCACTCGGCTTTCCCGTCGAGCACATCGAACACCGTACTGCGCTTTCGGGCGTCGTCGTCGGCAAACTGGCGCGCGTAGAAAAACATCCCGACGCCGACCGCCTGCAAGTCTGTACGGTCGATATTGGAGCTGGGCGGAGCTTAACGATCGCAACGGCGGCGACGAACGTCGCGCCGGGCCAAATCGTTCCGGTCGCAATCGTCGGTGCCGAACTCGTCGGGCTTACGATCGGTCCGCGCAAGATGCGCGGCGTTGCCTCGGAAGGCATGCTGGTTTCGGCCGCGGAGATCGGGCTCGAGGCGGCGTGGTTCGAAGACGGCATCCTGCAACTCGACGACTCGCTGCCGTTGGGTGCAGATTTCATCCGGACGTTCCGTCTGTGCGACGACGTGCTCGATGTCGAAGTGACGGCGAACCGCGTCGATGCGATGTCGGTCGTAGGTCTTGCGCGGGAGCTCGCGGCGTCGCTCGGCCGTACGATTCGCGAACCCGCACTCGATATACAACAGTACCATACCGTTTCGGTCTCCGACGCGCGCGTATCGATCGAAAGTCCCGACTGCAAACGCTTCGTCGCGCAACGCTTCTCCGGCGTGCGCGTGCGTGCGGCGCCGTTCTGGATGCGCGTTCGCTTGGCGCTCGCCGGGCAACGTCCGATCAACAACCTGGTCGACATTTCGAATTTCGTCATGCTCGAAACCGCGCAACCGCTGCATTTTTACGATATCGAGCGGGTCGCGGGGCGGCATCTCATCGTGCGCGACGCGCGCCCCGGCGAGCCGATACGCACGCTCGACGAAGCAGATCGCGCGCTCGACGAGCGTTTTCTCATCATCGCGGACGAGCGAGAGCCGCAGGGCATCGCGGGGCTCAAAGGTGGCGCGCAGAGCGAGATAACCGAAGCCACGACCGAGATTCTGCTCGAAGCAGCAGCGTTCGCTGGGCCTCGCGTGCGTCGCATGAGCATCGTACTCGGCTTACGCACCGAAGCCTCAACCCGACACGAGAAAGGTCTGCCGCTGGGACTCTGTTCTTGGGCCGCTGCGCGGGCGGCACATCTTTTGGAACGCGAAGGCGCGCGCGTGCAGCCGGCTTTCGCGGCCGGCGCCGACGATGCGCCGCAAGCGCCGATCCACGTACCCATTGCGCGCATCGCAGAACTACTCGGCGTTGCGGTGAGCGACGAGGAAGCGCGCAGCGCCCTGCACGGCCTCGGCTTCGCGCTGGCGCCCCAGGCGCTCGCTGCGGCACCCGGCATCGAGGCGACGCCGCCACGCTGGCGCGGCGACGTTCGCATCGCCGAAGACGTCGTCGAGGAAATCGCGCGGATCGTTGGTTACGATCGCATCGAAGCCGTCATGCCGCCGATCCTCGAGCAGCACATTTCGAGCGCAGCATATCTCACCCAGAGCCGGATCGCGCATGCGCTCGCGAGCTCCGGTTACCGCGAAGCGGTGACGTTCTCCTTACAATCAGCGAGCGTTGCCGAACTGTACGCACGCGCCCGCATCGCACTGCCGGGGCCGGTGGTCGAGATCCTGAACCCCCTGTCCGAGGACCAGCGCTATCTGCGCTTTTCGTTGCTTCCCGCGTTGCTAGAGCTTGCGCGTAGACGCACCCGCGACGTTCCGTATCGCGTCTTCGAACTCGGAGCGGTCTTCGAAGCCGCGCCCGAAATATCCGAGACGGCCGGCGCAGCCTGGCTGCTCGCGCTTCCACCGCTCGACGAGCCGGATTGGCATGACGCCGGGTTCCTAGAGTTCAAGGGTGAGTCGCTGGCGCTGCTGCGTGCGCTTGCGGGCCGCGATGCCGAGGCAGTGCCCGGTACGCTTGCCGTTTTCCATCCGGGGAAAACGGCAACGCTGCTCGTCGACGGCAAGGACGTTGCGACGATCGGGGCGCTCGATCCGCGCCTCCTCGCCGCATTCGATCTCGATGCGCGCGTGTATGCCGGCTGGCTGCCACTCGCCGATTTGCCGGCGTACCGCGTCGCTCGGTATCGGGCGCCGTCGAGATTCCCGGCCCTCGCGCGAGATCTCGCGCTCGTCGTAGCGCCCGAGGTTGCGGCGATGGATATCGAGCAGGCGGTGCGCGCGGGTGAAAACGGGGTCGTCGCCGGCGTGCGCGTGTTCGATGAGTATCGCGGACCGCAAGTTGCGGACGGGAAGAAGAGCATCGCCGTGCGCGTCACGCTCCAGCGCGCCGACGCGACGCTGACCGATGCCGAAGCAGATGCCCACATCGCCGTAATTCTCGAACGCTTACGCGATCGTTGCGGAGCGCTCATTCGCGGATGATGGGCTTGGCGTGGCCGGATATCGTTATCGCCATCATAGCGATCGTCGGCGTCCTCAAAGGTTTCAAACGCGGCTTCGTAGGCGAACTGACCGGAGCGGTGGCACTCGCCTTCGGGATTGCGGCGGCGTTCGCGTACCCGGGCACGTGGGACGCGTGGCTGCACGATCGCACGCATCTGGGGCCGGGCTCCGCGCATGTGATCGGCATGCTGTTGTACGCCTTCGTCGCGTACGGCATCGTCTTTGCGCTCGGCATCGCACTCTCGACGGTCGCGAAGCTCCCGACCGTCGGAACGGCAAACGCGATCCTGGGCGCACTCGTGGGCCTGGTGAAGGCGAGCGCCTTTGCCTGGGCGATCGTATACGTCGCGCTCTTTTTCCCGCTCACGACCGACCTGCGCGGCGATCTGCATCGCTCGCGACTCGTCGCCGTGCTGCAGGAGCCCAACGCGCGTCTCGATCGCAGCTTGCGCGGTTCGCTACCGTGGTTCGTAAAACCGTTCGCTTCGGGGCTTTTCGCACGGCATCGCGTGTGAGATCGACACGTACGTGCGAAGTCGAAGTTCGATATCGGTACGTGCGCGCTAGGGAAACATATCTGTCTTCTCTGCGCTTTAAGGAACGGGCGAGCGAGTAACGCAACTGCGATAACGAACTGCGCGAGCGTCTGGGCGACGCGTCGTAACGCCATGAGAAAATCGGTCCGTCACGGCCGTTCGGGCGGATCGTCTCCGAACAGCGACAACGGTGGATGGGACTCTTCGGAATCCGCACTCGCTTCGCGCAGCGTACCGCGCGGGAAACGCTCCGCCAGCATTTCCTCGAACATGCGCGCGTTGTTCGCGGCCTGGCCGCGCCGGTGGTTGTTAAAGAATGCGAGCACTTCCTCGACCTCGGGGTTCGCGGCGAGATCGACCAAACGGTCGGCCCAGGGTCCGAGTTCTTCAGCCGTGTACAGGTAGTCGTAACGGGTAACGTTGTCGCCTTTCCACCACTGCTCGGAATTGCGTCCGTGAAAACGTACGTAAGCGATCGACGACGTCGCATCCGTCGTCGGCCGCAGCAGCGCCCGATGCTGCGGTTCGTCGACGACGACGAGTCCGACCCCAAGTTCGCGCAGCAGTTCCAGCGTGTCGTTCGTCTGCCATTCGCGATGGCGAAATTCTGCAACGAGCGACATGCCGTCGAGCGCGTCTCGCAGCGCGCGAAGATGCCTCTGGGTCCGTTCGTTCGGCCGGAACGAGTTTGGAAACTGCATGAGCGCGCACGTAAATTTGCCGGACTCGATCAACGGCGAAAGATTGGCGCGGAACTCCCGAACGTCGGGGTGGATCGTTCCGAGGATCGGTTCGGCTAGATGGGTTCCCGTACCGGGCAGCTTCGCCGTGAAGCGAAAGCCGTCGGGGGTCCGGCGCGCCCAAGACTCAACCGTGGCCGCAGACGGTACGCCGTAATAGCTCGAATCAATTTCGACGACCGCAAACATGCGCGCGTACGCGCCGAGCATGTCGGCCGCCTTCGTGCGCTGCGGATAGACCGGTCCGATCCAATCTTTGTATGCGAATCCACACGTACCGATCGATACGCTGGCGTTCATCCCGCTGTGCTCGGCGCGCGCGTCGTGCCGCCGCTTTTTCGATTCGTTGTTGGTAGCTCGTCGCTCAAATTGGAAATGAATCCACGCTCCGCGCGCCTCGATCTCGAAAGCGGTCGCGGTCGATTCGCATCACCGGGTTCTCTGCGCAGCGGTTAGTGTGACGAGACGAAAGCTTCGTCGAGCAGCGCACGCGCTGCATGCATCGCGACCCCGGGGTCGAGCGCGAGACCGTTGTGACGCAGCACCGTCTCGAGCGCTTCGAGCCCGCGCAGCACGTCGACATGCGAGAGTTCGCCCATCGTACCCATGCGCAGGATCTTGCCCCGCAGTTCCGCTTGCCCGCCACCGATCACGATGCCGTGTTCTTCGCGAAGTTCCGCCGCAATCGTGGCGGCGTTCATCCCGGCGGGAACGTGCATCGCGACGACCGTCACGGAATGCGCGCCCGGCTGCGAGAAGACGGCGAGGCCCGCGGCCGAGGCGAACGCGCGAATCGCGCGCGCATAACACGCATGACGCGCGTACGCGTGCGCCGCACCCGTGCTATGATAGCGCGCGATTGCGACGTCGAGCGCGAATGCGATGGAAACGGGCGGCGTCCACGGCGTCTGACCGAGCGCGGCGAATTCGCGCGCCTTTTGCAGATCGAAGTAGAAGCGCGGTGCCGTCGCTTTCGCCATGCGTTCCCATCCGCGCGGGCTCACGGCGAGCATCGCCATACCCGGGGGCCCGGCGAGCGCTTTTTGCGATGCGCCCACGACGACGTCGAAGCCCCACGCATCCATCCTAAATTCCGACGCACCCAGGCCGCTCACCGAATCGACGATGACGGAGGCCGGATGATCGCCGATGGCCTCCGCAAGCGCCGCCATATCGTTTTGCACGCCCGTCGACGTTTCGTTGTGCGTGAGCAGAATGCCGTCGATCTCGCTCGCGCTATCCGCGCGGAGCCGCGCTGCCAGCGCCGCGGCGTCGGTTGCGCAGCCGCTCGGCGTATCGAGCGTCTCGACTTCGACTCCGTGAATATTCGCGATGATCGCGAGGCGCTTACCGAACACGCCGACCGGACACGACAACACGCGTTGACCCGGCGAAAACGTATTTGCGACGGCCGCTTCCAAGCCGCCCGTGCCCGAGCCGCCGACGAGCACGATGTCGTTGGACGTACCGAAAATCGGCCGCAAACCGCGCGCGATGCGTTCGAGAAGCAGCGCGAACCTAGGTCCCCGGTGATCGATCATGGGACGCGCCATCGCCTCGAGAACCGGTGCAGCGCATGTAACGGGGCCCGGGATAAACAACAGCTGCTTCACCATCTGGTTCCCATCGTACCACATGCCGCCGCGCTCGCCGACCGCGCTTGCGATTGCCGCGCTACGTTCGCGACAAACTCCGCTCGCCCGCGCGGTGTCCGCACCTAGCCCGTCGTACGAAACGGTATGCATCCCGCAGAACGCATCCGCCTAACCGCTATCACATCGGGGGGCGGTTGAGCTAGTAAAGTCGGCGCTGCCGACCTCGCGCAGGTCCTGCGCGATTTACCACAGTCGAGCGATCCGCGCGTCCTCGTCGGCTTCGGCACGAACGACGATGCGGGTATCTTTCGCTTGTCCGACGACCTGGCGCTCGTCCAAACGGTCGATTTCTTTACGCCCATCGTCGACGATCCGTACGACTTCGGACGCATCGCCGCGACGAACGCACTCTCCGACGTTTACGCGATGGGCGGCACGCCCATCACCGCGCTCAACATCGTGGCCTATCCGATGGAAGAGCTGGGCCCAGAAGTACTCGCACGCATCCTCGCGGGCGGCTCCGAGGTGGCGCGCCTGGCGAACGTCGCGATCGTCGGCGGCCACACCGTCAAGGACGACGAACCCAAATACGGGCTTGCCGTGACGGGGACGATTCACCCCGATCGCATCATCTCCAACGCCGGCGCGCGCCCGGGCGACGTGCTCGTGCTCACCAAACCGATCGGTACGGGTGTCCTCGCGGCGGCACTAAAGAAAGGCGCGATTGACGAGGTGCAGATGGCGGAGGCCGTGCGTTGGATGACGACCCTCAACGCGAGCGCCGCGGCTGCGATGCTCGCCGCGCACGCCCATGCGGCGACCGACGTGACGGGCTACGGCCTGCTCGGCCACGGGTGGGAGATGGCGCGCGCGAGCGGGGTTCGCCTGCGTATCGATGCGTCGCAGGTACCGGTCTATGCGCTAGCGCGCGAGATGCTCGGCGTCGGCATTGCGCCCGGCGGTACGCGCACGAACGCAAACGAGCACGCGGCATTCACCGACTTTGCGACGGACGTCGCCGCCGACTTACGCTTGTTATTCAGTGACGCGCAGACCAGCGGCGGCCTGCTCATCGCGCTCGACCCACGCGACCTTGACGCACTCACGAACGGACTGCGCGAAGCGGGGGTGCTTGCCGCCGTCATCGGGCGCGTCGAAATGGGAAGCGCGATCGTCGTCGCCTGCGGGCCAAACCAGCGCATTTAGCGGAACCGGGATCGAGGTGCGCCCGCCGAAGCGAGCCTGCGCCATCTTCGTCGGCGCCGGACTACGCGTCGAAATTGCCCCGGCGTCCCTCGTAGAACCGGGAGATGGCGCCCGCTTCCGTGACCTGCCAACGCTCGAACAGCTGCGACGCACCCATCGCCAACAGAAACCGCAATGGCAAATGTTCGCGGGTCGCCCCCCGAAAACGAGGGGACATCCTGTGGGGTGCGGCATACGCTCCGCCGCCAGGCGCGCTACCACGCCGGTGCCGGAGGCAACGTCCAAAACCCGCTCACCAGGCACAGGAGCCGCGCAATCGAGGAGATCGGCGGCCCGCAGGGCAGTTACGGCCGGGACCAGATAGCGTTGGTAGAGTTCCGGAGCGCTGCCGTCCAGCTGGTACTGCTCATCCCCTGACATGGAGATCTCTCTCAAGCGACCGGGACAAGCTGTTTTTGGGCTATAGCCATAACGGCAGCATTCCGCCGGCGTTCCGGGCGCCGATGGTCACCGCTTGCGCGTTGCGACCGCGTTTCGTCTTGCGGGCGCGCGCTTTCGTTCCGCTGCGGGCGCGGGACGTTTGATCGAGCGGCGCATCGGCACGACGACGCCGTCGTCCGGACGACCCGGCTCGTTGCCCAGCATCACCGGAGTGATGATGCGTTTTCCGAATGCCTGCTCGAAGACTTCTGAGATCTCTTCGACCGGCACGAAGGTCATCGTATCGCGAACTTCCTTGGGCACGTCGTCGAGATCGCTCTCGTTGCGCTTGGGCAACACGATCTTATTGATGCCGGCACGCTTCGCGCCGAGGACTTTTTCTTTGAGGCCCCCGATCGGAAGCACTTGCCCCGTTAGCGTTATCTCGCCCGTCATCGCGAGATTCGAATCGACCTTGGTCCCCGTGAGCAACGAGGCGATCGACGTCGCAAGCGCGATGCCGGCCGACGGTCCGTCCTTCGGAGTCGCACCGGCGGGCACGTGGATGTGCACGTCGTGTTTGCTGAAGTAATCGTCCTGCAAGCCCAATTCGTTACTGCGCGAACGTAGAAACGACACCGCAGCCTGGGCCGATTCTTTCATCACGTCGCCGAGTTGACCCGTGAGCACGAGCTTACCGCTGCCCGGCATGGTCGAGGTCTCGATGAACATGATATCGCCGCCTACCGGCGTCCACGCAAGACCCGTCGTCACACCGACGGACGCGGTGCGTTTCTTCACTTCGTTGAAGTAGCGCGGCCGTTGCAAGTAATCGGCGACGTTTTCGGGTCGTATGCGGCCCTTGTAACGCGGTTCTTCGGCGATCCGGCGAGCGATTTTGCGGAAGATCGTGCCGACCTCGCGTTCGAGGTTGCGGACACCCGCTTCGCGCGTGTAGTCGTTGATGACCGCACGGAGTGCGGCGTCGTTGATCTGCACTTGCGAATCGCGCAGACCATTGGCTTCGCGCTGTTTCTTGATGAGGTAGCGTTTGGCGATCTGCAGCTTTTCAAATTCGGTGTAACCGGAAAGCTGGATGATCTCCATGCGATCGCGTAAGGGCCCGCTGACCGTCGAGAGATCGTTTGCGGTGCAGACGAAAAGCACTTGCGAAAGATCGAACGGCAGATCGAGATAGTGGTCGCGGAACGAATTGTTTTGCGACGGGTCGAGCACTTCGAGCAGCGCCGATTGCGGATCTCCGCGGTAATCGCCGCCGACCTTATCGATTTCGTCGATCATCATCACGGGATTGCGCGTCCCCGCATCCCGCAGGGCACGGACGATCGTGCCGGGCATCGCGCCGATGTACGTGCGACGATGACCGCGAATCTCGGCTTCGTCGCGCACCCCGCCGACAGAGATGCGCACGAACTTGCGTCCCATCGCACGAGCGATGGATTGCCCAAGAGACGTCTTGCCGACGCCCGGCGGTCCGACAAAACACAGGATCGGGCCGGTCAACTTTTTCTTGAGTTTGCCGACCGCGAGATACTCGATGATACGGTCTTTTACTTTTTCGAGATCGTAATGATCTTCGTCCAAGACTTCCCGTGCTTTCGTGATGTCGATGACATCCGAGGTCACGGTGCTCCACGGCAGTTGCACGATCCAATCGAGGTACGTGCGGATCACGGAGTATTCGGGCGACGCTTGCGGCACTTTCGAAAGACGATCGAGTTCGCGATCGGCGACTTTTTTCGCATCTTCCGGCAGACCGACTTCTTCGATTTTCGCGCGCAGGTCGTTGGTTTCGGCTTGTTGCGGATCGGTCTCGCCGAGTTCTTCCTGAATCGCGCGCAGTTGCTGACGCAAATAGAACTCGCGTTGGTTTTTTTCCATCTCGCGCTGAATATCGGATTGGATCTTGTGCCCGAGCTCGACGACTTCGAGTTCTTTGGTGAGCAGCATCGTCAGCCGGCGCATACGCTTTTCGGTATTGCGTTCTTCGAGCAGCGTCTGACGGTCGGCTGTATCCAAGCGCATCGAACTTGCGACGAAATACGTCAGCAGATTGGGATCGGTGATATTGTTGACTTCCATCTCCATCTCGCGCGGAGCCTGCGGCAAGTAGCCGATCAACTTCGAAAATAGAGATGCGAGATTGCGATGCATCGCTACGAGTTCGCCCGATTCGCTCGTGATATCGGGCAACTCCGTAAACGAGCCCGCAAGATACGGCGTCACTTGCGAAAACGCGTCGATCTTGAAGACGCCGTTACCGCCGACGATGCAGCGGATCGTGCCGTCTGGAACTTTGATCATGCGCTGGATCGTACCGATCGTGCCGATGCGGCGCACGTCGTCGGGACCGGGATCTTCGGTATCCTTATCCTTGAGTGCGACCAGTCCGATCTGGCGGCCGTCGCGGAGCGCTTCTTCGACCAGAGCGATACCCGGCTTCTTGATGACGGCGAGCGGAATCACGGTATTGGGAAACAGCACCGCATCCTGCAGCGGTAAAATTCCAAGAACGTCGGTCTTATCTTTAGCGGAGGCGGCCATCAGGCGAGGACCCTTCTTACGGTCATGCGGATTTCGGTGCGACGCGCTGGTAGCAGCGAATCCTCGGAGACGGGGAGCCGGATCGTGAGTATGCCGTCACGGTACGAGGCGCTTGCCTCTTCATACGCGACGGCGACCGGCAGATGGAGTTTCTTGACGAAATCGCCGTACTCGATCTCCTTCATGAGGACCGAACCGCGCGCCGCACGCTCGCGATCGTAGCGGCGCCCGATGATGTACAGGCGCCGCTCCTCGACCATCACGCGCAGTTCGGCGGGTTCGGCGCCTGCGATTTCGACGTTCACCAGCAACGACGTACCATCGACATTGAGGTAGACGTCGGCGTTGGGCTCGAAGCCGCCGGGCTTCGCCTTGCGCGCGAGTCCCGCGAACAAAGCATCGAACTCTGCGAAAAATTCGTCGTTCATTTTAGCACTCTCAAGGACACACTGCTAAGGCCGAGGGTTTCCGCTCTGCGTGCCTGCTCCGCCGCGCCAACCTAGCCCGAACCGTTGCTGCAGCGCCGATGCCGCGGCGTCCTACCAAAGCCCCCGGGTGGACGCCAATTGGCTCCGTTCGCGGGCGACGATTCTTATTTGACTTCCAGGCGATCCGTGCCGTCCCAGCGGCGATCCGCTCCTTCCCATGCGATCGAAGTTGCGTCGCGAAGAGCGCTCTGGTCGCGGAAATAAAGCGCGACGCGATCGCGCGGTTCCGAGCGCGCGAGCTCCGCGAAGACCGGCCCGCTCTCCGCAAACGCTCCGGCTCGGAAGCGGGCGAGGGCGCGCTCGAACGTCTCGAGAGTAGCGATTTTGTGGATGAGAAGTTCGGGAGCATCCGTATCGCAGACTTCGAAAGCGGCGATGGGTCGCGAGGTGCCTTTGACGGCGATGTCGCCGAGCGGACGCAGCCGATAGCGCGTGCGGTCGCGGAGTGCATCGACGATTGCTCCGCTAACGACGATATCCGCGCCGTAAATCTTGGTGAGTCCTTCAAAACGCGAGGCCACGTTGACGACGTCGCTGATGACGGTAGTATCCAGGCGTTCCGTCTCTCCGACGGTGCCGAGCATCAGCGCGCCGCGATGGATGCCGATACCGATCGAGATCGGCAGGGTTCCTTGGCGCGCGCGATATTCGTTGAAGCGGCGCACTTCAGCTTGCATCGCGATTGCAGCATCGATTCCATCCGAGGCGGCATTCGGAAAAAGTGCCATGATGGCGTCGCCGATGTACTTATCGATAAAACCGTCATGGGCGCGAATGAGCGGCCCGACGCGCCCGAGATATCCGTTGAGAAAGTCGAAGGTCTGCTGCGGCGACATCGTTTCCGCGAGCGTCGCGAAGCCGCGGATATCGGTGAAGAGCACGTTCATCTCGCGTTCGGCGTGATCGCCGAGCGATACGTCGACGATGTCGGTTCGATCGAGATGTTGGAGAAATTCGCGCGGCATGAAGCGACGGAACGACGAATTGCGCGCTTCCACTGCCCCGATGTGCGAACGCTGCTGGTCGAGCAGGGCCTCGTTCGCCGTTTCGGTTGCGATGAGCGCTTCGAGACGCTCGACGTTTGCGAGGCGCGTCTGGTACGCAAGCGCGAAAAGAAAAGCGAGCATGTCCGAAGTCTGTCCGAGGGCCGTCGCATAGTCGCTGGCATGGCCCGTAAGCCGGTAGTCCGCGAGAATAAAACTCACGATGACGACGGCTAGGCCCGCGGCGTAAGCGCGCGCGGGCGCGAAACCTTGCCGCACGCGAACCAGCGCCGCGATCGCGCCGACGATGAGTAAGGCGAAGTCGCTGACGCTAACGAAGCGCGGATCGAAGCCGTACTGGCCCGCAAGAAACGGACGTAGCGCGACGTAGCCGACGGAGAAGATCGTCACGGCCACGAGCGGCCGGTCGAGCCACGCGACGTAGGCGCGGGTCATTAGGTACGTGCGCATGAAGATCCCGAACAACGCTAAGTAGACCGCATACGTGATGTCGAGCAAAATGAAGTAGTTGAGCGAAAGCGCCGGCCACAGATACTGCCACGCGAGCGGCTCGTCCACGAGTTGATTGACCAGCGCCGCAAACGAGAGCGCAGCGTACAGAACGTAAATGAGCTGACGGATCAACGCGGCATAGAGCAGTGCGGCAAGCACGAGCGTTAGAAAAATACCCAGCTGCAATCCGCTCAGAAGCTCCGAGGGGGCGTTCGCTGCGTCGATCGCGCGTGCTCGACCGAGCTCCAATATGTCTGTACCGGGGCCGACTGTGCGCAGATACAACGTCGCCCCGGTCAACGCGGGCGTCACCCCCAGACTCGGGTAACCCGAACGCACCGGACGCGCCGCGACCGGAACGCCCATACCGAATCGCACGACGCGATAGCCGCCCGGGCCGGGGACGTACAAATCGGCATCGTCGATCTTGCGCGATATGGTAAGACGCCAGTCGTCGCCGGCGGCGAAGCGCGGATCGAGCGCGAAACGATACCAGCGCGCGCGGTACCGAATATCCGGTTCGAGCGACGCCGAGCGCCGGAACGCATGCGCGAGCGGGACGCTTCGCACGTCGTCGACGGTATAGCGCCCATCGTAATCGTCCAGCTCCTCGAGATACGCCGCGAGTGGCGGCTCGCCGGAGCCGGTGGTGAACGGCACCTCTGAGGCGAGCGATGCGACGGGTCGCGTGCCGGGGACAAAAGCGGCGGCGTGCGCGCCCACGGACGCAGCCGCCCGCGCCGCTCCGGCGGCAAACGGCAGACACGGTACCGCAAGCACAACGCACATGGCGATACGCGTCAGTACGAAAGAAACGCGGGCGCGCATAACATCCAATTCGAAAGGCTAAATACCAAGCCTCTTATTGGTTGCCGCTGCGCGCGTGCGCACGCATCCGGACATCACGCGCTGTCGAGCCGAATCGAGCGGCACGAACCACGGGCCATTTGCCGGGGCCGCGGAGCGCTAGGCGGTTGGGGCACGGACGACGGACATCAGACGACGAGCACGCCGCGGGTGAAGCGTCGCTCGTTCGTGCAAGACGAACCGATTCGGGGTATCCGCAGACCACATCTCTTGGGAGGTTCAACGTGAAGGTACTTCCACTCGCGTGTGCATTCGGTATCGGCACCGTCGCCGGTTCCGTTCGATGATGGCGCCCGCCGTCACGTTCGCGTTGGGCAGCAAACATTGGCGCAGTCCCGCGCGACTCGCGGCTGCGGGCGAACTCGTTGCCGACAAGTTGCCGGCGACGCCGTCACGTCTTTTTCCCCCATCGCTCGTCCTGCGCATCGTCACCGGCGCATTCTGTGGACGGACGATCGCGCGACGACGCGACGCATCGGGAACGCTCGGCGCCCTCGGCGGCGCGCTCGGCGCCTTTGCCGGATCGTATGGCGGCTACTACGCGCGGCGCTACCTGACGCAAACGAAACGGTGGCCGGCGGTGCCCGTCGCTCTTGCGGAAGACGCACTCGCGTACGGCGTTGCGCGCCTGGCTTGCATGACGTAAGCGCGGAACAACGTTCGGCAAAGTTCCCCGACACGCTTATCTCTCAACGGTTCGTGGCTAGAAAGTAGACGGTCGTGATCCAAGATATGGACGATTTTCGACCATTTTGACCAATTCGAGCGCGGTCGTTTGATATTTTGATATAGAGAAGGCCTCCGGGCATCGCCGGAGACCTTTCTACAAACACGCGCCCGAACGTGCGCGAGCTACATCATGTCGTAGCCGCCGCCCATGCCGCCCATGCCGCCACCCGGAGCGCCGCCGCCGTTGTTGCTCTTGGGTTCCGGTTTGTCGGCTATCAGCGTTTCCGTCGTGAGGATCAGCGAACCGATCGACGCGGCGTTTTGGAGCGCCGAACGCGTCACCTTGAACGGTTCCACGATGCCCGCATCGAGCATGTTTACGAGGTCGCCCGACATGGCGTCGAAGCCCATACCCGGCTTTGCGGCCTTCACGCGCTGCACTTCGACCGAACCTTCGAAGCCCGCATTTTCCGCGATTTGACGCAGCGGCTCTTCGAGGGCGCGACGGACGATATCCCAACCGATCTTCTCATCGTGGGCGCCCGAGTGACTGTTCTCGTGCTTGTGCGTTTCGAGCGCCTTGATCGCATGCACCAGCGACGAGCCGCCGCCGGGGATCATGCCTTCTTGCACGGCAGCGCGGGTCGCGGAGAGCGCGTCCTCGATGCGGTGCTTTTTCTCTTTGAGCTCGGTTTCGGTGGCCGCGCCGACCTGAACGACGGCAACGCCGCCGCTGAGCTTGGCCAGACGCTCTTGCAGCTTTTCACGGTCGAAGTCGCTGTCGGTCTCTTCGACTTGGCGCTTGATCATTTCGATGCGGCCTTTGATCGCGTCGGGTTTGCCCTTACCGTCGACGATGGTCGTCTCTTCCTTGGTGATCTTCACGGTCTTCGCTTGACCGAGCAGCTCCGGGGTAACCTTGTCGAGTTTGAGGCCGAGCTCTTCGCTCACGACGGTCGCGCCGGTGAGGGTCGCGATGTCTTTGAGCATCTCTTTGCGGCGGTCGCCGAAGCCCGGGGCCTTGACGGCGACGGTCGTGAACGTTCCGCGCAACTTGTTGACGACGAGCGTCGCGAGGGCTTCGCCTTCGACGTCTTCGGCGATGATGAGCAGCGGTTTTTGGACCTGGACGATCTTCTCGAGCAGCGGAAGGATGTCGGCAATCGCCGAGATCTTACGTTCCGTCACAAGGATGTATGGATCGGTCAGCGTCGCTTCCATGCGCTCGGAGTCGGTGACCATATACGGCGAAATGTAGCCCTTGTCGAACTGCATACCGTCTTTGGTTTCGACTTCGGTCTTCGTGGTTTTCGATTCTTCGACGGTGATAACGCCGTCTTTACCGACGGCCTGCATCGCCTGCGAGATCAGTCCGCCGATCTCGGGGTCATTCGCCGAGATAGAGGCGACCTGCGCGATCTTCTCCGGGGTGTCGACTTTTTCAACGAGCTTTTCCATTTCGGAGACGGCGAGCTCCACGGCCTTATCGATGCCCCTTTTAATGAGCAGCGGGTTGGAGCCGGCGGTCACGTTGCGCAGACCTTCGCGAATGATGGCCTGTGCGAGCACGGTTGCGGTCGTCGTGCCGTCGCCGGCGATATCGTTCGTCTTCGAAGCGACTTCCTTGACGAGCTGCGCGCCCATGTTTTCGAACGTATTGGGAAGTTCGATTTCTTTTGCGATCGTGACGCCGTCGTTCGTGATCGTCGGCGAACCGAATTTCTTGTCGAGGACGACGTTGCGTCCCTTCGGTCCGAGCGTGACCTTCACGGCGTCGGCAAGGATGTTCGCACCGCGCTCGAGCGCGCGACGAGCGTTCTCGTCGAAAATGAGTTCTTTAGCTGCCATTTTTGATTAGACTCCTACGGGAACTTTTGCGTCGGAGAAGACAGCGAGAACGTCTTTTTCCGAGATAATGAGATAGTCTTTGCCTTCTACTTTGATTTCGGAGCCGCTGTACTTCGAGTAGATGATCTTGTCGCCGACCTTGACGTCCATCGCGAGTTTGGTGCCGTTGTCGAGCGTGCGGCCGGAACCGATCGCCAGGACATGACCCTCTTGGGGCTTTTCTTTGGCGGTGTCGGGCAAGAAAACGCCACCGGACGTTTTGTCAGCTTGCTCGACGTGCTCGACGACCAGGCGATCGCCCAAAGGCTTTAGATTCACGCAGAGTCCTCCATAAAAATACGCATAAATTGGGTTAGCACTCGTGGCAGATTACTGCCAGCGGAGAAAATGTTAGCAGACTCGGGTGGCGAGTGCAAGGGGAGGCAACCGCGCCGCGGACGTTTTTGCGACGGGCCGCAGAGTACGCTCTGGCCGTCGTCCGCTCAGTGCGGAGACGTCACTTCGGAGCTAGGAGCATTTTCATGAGCACGACCCTCGAAACCCCGAACGCCGCGCGCAGCGACCGAGCTACGAACAGCGTGGTCAGGTGAAATTCCAGCGCGCCGTCCTCTTACCCGACGACCCAACCAACGGCGATGAAAACGCGTATGCGAAAAGGATCGCGAGCTATTCGAAAGGCTTTCCGCACAACGACCTGGGTGGAGTCGATGGCGCCGCCTTCTCCGCCCTGCTCGGTGCGACCACGAGCGACAAACCAAACGACTTCGAGAATATACCGATGAGCGAAGCCGACCAGGCGAAACGACGCAAGCTCGTAAATCCGCAATCCGCGTTCGCCTTCGATTATGCGCGCGCCGATAGCGGGCACCTGGAAATGCCTCCCCCGCCGGCCTTCGGCAGCGCCGAACAAGCGGGCGAAATGGTCGGGAACTATTTAGTAGGGGCGGCTTCTTGCGCGATGCCCGGCGCCTCTCGAGCGTCGGGCCGGCTCGCCCACAGAGCCCTCGCGTAAACGGTTTCTAGGCGTTCTTCTGCTCCGCTTGGCGCTCGCGGTAACGCTTCACTTTCGAGCGGTTGCCGCACGTCTCCGCGGAACACCAGCGACTGCAGCCGTTTTTCGAGTGGTCGTAGAACGCCCACGCGCACGTCGGTTCCGCACACGCTTTGAGTCGCGACCAAGATCGGTCCGCCATCGCGACGTGAACGGTCGCAAGGATGCGGCCCAGTGCGCCGTCGATGCCGGTCGCCGCCGGTCGCAGGGACGCCGAGCCCGTTAACGGATCGAAAGAAATCGCAAAACGACTGCGAACGCTTGCGACGTCGAGCACGTCGGCGTCGCACGCGCATAGCTCGCCGTTATTGCGCCGGGCTAGAGCGTGCAGCGTTTCGCGGAAGCGCTGCACGCGGGTGACCTCGGCAACGCTCGCCTTGAGCGGCGTTTTCCGATCGACGAGGCCATTCTCGCGGAGCCACCCGACGAGCGCCTCGGGCGTCGCGAGCGTATCGACCCCCGTTTCCATGCCGCGGGTATTAAGGAAGCCGCGCACGACTTCGAGGTTTCCAGGTGCCGGAGGTCTGACGAGTTCGAGTTGCCCCGCGAGGGGCGCCGGGTCGTCTGTCCTTGACCGCGAGCCCGCGGGGCGCTTGGACGAAGTCTTGCTCACCTGTTGATACTAACACTAGTCATGGTCATTGACAAGTTACGGTAACTGGTGTAATATAATCACGGGTTACAGCCTTTACTGGTTACACAACGTCACGACGAGCGGTGAATACGATGATCGACGATTTTCTCACGCTACAAGCGCACGATCGCATCGAAGCGATGCAACGCGAAGCGCACGTGTACCGGCTTATGATCGACCGCGCCAACCTCTCTTTCGGCCCGGCGCTCTCGACACGACTGCGGCGCATGGCGACGCGCTGCCTGTTGGAGCTGGCGCGGCGAACGGTGCCTTGCGGCGACGTGCTTCAGTTTCACTTCCACGCCGAATGAGCGATAAGCGGTGGGTGTGCGGCGAAAGTGTGACCTACGTACGCTATGATCCGACGGCTTTCCGTGCGGAACTTGATTGCTACCGTCCTCTGCTCTAATGCGGAAGGACTGTCCCCGGTTGTACCGCCTCGCCAATAGTCCGTGAAGTGCTAAACTGTTGTTAGAATCGATCGTGCTCATCCTAAGCGACCGGCGCTACCACAGCCTACGCTCCTTGCTGCGCGACGATGGCGGCTCGGCATTCGCCGAGTTCGCGCTCGTCCTCGCGGCATTCGCCGTTTTCGGATACGCCTCGATGACGTTGATCTCCAACGAAGCTTCGAATCAGCTATTGGGCACGCAGACGCGGCTCACCAACACATCGTCGCTTCTAGTGGTTCCAAACTAATCATGGACCGCCAGGAGCGCGGCAACGCCGTTCCGGAGACGGCGCTGGTGATTTCACTTGTGTTGCTCGTCCTCTTCGGAATCATCCAGTTTGCGCTTATTTCGTTCGCGCAAATCAGCGCCGACGGCGCAACCTTCGTGGCCGGTCAAAAAGACGTCGCCCTCTTAGGTACCGCGGCCGATCAGCCGTCGGCCCAAAAGATCGCAGCGAGTATCTTCACTCAAATCGCGAAAAGCGACCTAGTCGCGGGCCAAAGCACATCGGGGAGCGCGTTGTTCGAAACCGACGTTACGAAGCAACTCCCGACGTTGCAAGTACCGGGCTTCCCGGCGACGATTCCCGTCCAGTCGCGTTCGGTCGAACCGGGCGTCGACCCGGCCGGAAACGGAACTACCGTGTTGAATTTCTGCGCGAAAGGAAATTCTTCGCCGGGCAACCCCGCATTTTTTCTGCCCGATACCGTCGATAGCGCCACCCCGAGCGACCCGCATAACCTCGTGAACAACTCGGCCGGGGCTATAAATACGCCCGCGCTCATCACCAACGATCCGGCAAACCCGGGTCATGTGGAGGACTTGCAGGCGGTTGCCGACGGCCTGGATCTGCTGCAATCGTCCCTGGAAGACGTCCTCACGACGCTCGACCAGCCTCCTCTGCCCCTGCTGGGCGCGCTCGACCCGGTGCAACTCCTCGTGCGACCCGCCTTGGGATTCGCTTTCAAGACGCCGATTACGCTGCTCAACCTCGTGCCGGACGGCCTCATTCCAACGGCGCTCGAGGGCAAGTCCTCGGTCCTGCTCAACCTCCTGGCAGTCGTGAGCAACATCCTGTTCGGGCCGACCGTGCTGGGGGCGGTAATCGGCCAGATCATCGACCCCGCGGTGCAGCAGATCGTGAAGACGCATCTTACAAATACGGATGTGCCGAACATCGTGAAGGCGCTGACCCAGATCACGCTCGCAGAGCAACACCTCCGCGCGCTGCCTAGTTGTCCCTAGGGTGCGCGGACAAACGCTCCCCATTTGGGTTTTTGGAATCTTGATTTCGCTCGCGCTGACGTTTTTTGTTTTCAACTACGCCAACACCGTCACCCAACAAGTCGCAGCCCAAAACGCAGCCAACTCCGCGGCGTCGGCGCTCTTAACGGCTGACGCGAATGCGGCGAACGGCATGGCAACGTATCTCTACGCGGTTTCCGTTCACGATTACAAACTCAGCGTGTTGAACGACGTGTTCTTGACGATGCAGCAGAGCGGGTTGGATGGTTGCATCGTCGACAAGGCATGCTACGCCAACTTCAAACAAACGCAGGCCCAGTACCAAGCTTACGTCGACAAAATCCGGCCGAAACCGCCGGCGACGTCCGGACTGTTCTCGCAAAGCCTCGCCTCCTTTCGGAGTAGTCTGAAAGGCGGGAATTTGCCGAACCAACTCGCCCTTTCGCCCTGCGGAACGAGTAGCGCCCCGGCGCCGTGCACGACCGCCACAAACTTCCTCAATGCATTGCTCGGCCCCACCGCCGCGTGCGCACTAGTCAAGACGGACTGCACGTTCACGTACTCCGTTGAGGTCTATGCGATCGCGCCGAAGATCATCGTGGACGTCGTCGCGTGCAAGCTCGAGCCCGTGACCCTAGCGAGCCAATTCCTCGGTTTGACGGGCAATCAATTCAAAGCCGTCGGGAGAGCAACGATGACGCTCGGGCCACTGACCAGTTCCAATTCGAGCGTCTTGAAAAATACGCTCAACACCGCCGACGGCGTCACGCAACTCATTCCGGTCCAGCCCATTTCGGCGAACTTGGGCAACATCGATCTCGGGAATCTCTCCGTTTCGACGCGGTTCCTGGTACCGGTGGCCTATCCGCCGTCGGGCGCGGCGAACGTGCCATGCTAAACGCTTTCGCGCGTCACCGCTCGCAAGCCGAGCGCGGCCAAGCGATCGTCGAAACCGCGCTCTTTCTGCCGTTACTGCTCACGTCGCTCTTCGCTCTGCTATTTTTTAGCCGCCTCGGCGTTTCGTCCGAACGGGCGCAAACCGCGGTGCGCTACGCCGCCCTCGTCGCCTATACCGGAAACGCGTACTCGATCAACGCGATCAACGATCTCTACAACGAAATCTACGATCCGACTTCGAGCGTGCTCGGGCCGCTATGCCTCCAACCGAATTCGTCGACCGCCACGCCCTCGCCAAACGATGCGGTCTCGGTAGCCGCCTATCAAGCGATGACGCAGGCGCAGCCGACGGTCACCGCTGCCCTTCCGACAACGCAACCATTTTGGACGCCCGACGCCCGTACGAGCGGCTGCACACCGTCGTCTGTGCAACTAACGTCAACCACGTACGGTATCGCGAACATCCCTCTGTCGCTCACAACGGTCAACGCCTCAGGCACGATCAATGCGCCGTCATACCTTCAAATGACATTGGGCAGCAGTATTACGGCCTCGGCGAACAGCGGCTTTCTAAACATCGCCTCGCCCAACGTCCTAGCCGCGTGCCAACCGGGGATCGGCGTCATCATCGACAGCCTCGCCGACTTTAAAGCACACGGCGCAACGACGTGTACGGCTACCCCGGTGACGTTTTAACGATCCCTTGGCCGGCATCCACAACGCGCACCCGCTTCTGCTAGAGATAGATACGGAAGCGGCGCTCGAGTTCGATGCGCCTTGCGGCGTAATGCACGGGGTCCTCGAACGCGGAAGCGTTTGTGCCGCGCTATCCTGGGGTGGGTGGACGAGCAGCTTAGAAGTGGAGCAGCGCGCGCAATGGTTCGATTGCGTACGTGTCGATGAGCCGCAGCGGAACGTTCGGGTCGGCCAGACCCCTCTTGCTGAGCGACGCGAATGCGAGCAGAAAAAGCGCACTGAAAATCGAAAACATCCGCAAACCCCTGTCCCACTCGCGCTGAAAGTACGGGATCAGAATGACGCCCGCGGCAAACACGACGAGTACAAAAGCGAGCGGCGAGCGGAACGAGTCGTCCCAAAGCGGCCCACGCGGCAACTCGCTGATGCGAATCAGCACGAGAAACGTAAAAACCGCGACCAGGTAGGAAACGACCACGATACCGAGCGCTTGCAGCACGCTAAATAACCAGAACTGCTTCGACTCGTAAAGGGGACGGGTCCGCGGACGGCTAGGTCTCGCTTTCACGCTATCCACGTTCGCGGGCGTGCGAAGCTATTCCGGCGAACCAAGTGTGATGCAACAACGAACCTTGGCGTTGCCGGCGCTCCTTGGACCCGGCGCGCTTGCCGGAATCGTGGGCGCCGTTCTGATCGACATCTACCTGCTCGTCACGCTCACCTTCGCATCGCATCTGCTCACGCTCACGAGCTTCTATCAGTTCGTCGCCTCGGGAGCACTCGGGCGCGCGGCCTATGGGAATCCGGCCACCGCGTACCTCGGGCTCGCGCTCCATCTGTTGGTCGGCGTCGGCTGGGGCATCGGCTACGCATACGTTGCGGCGCGAACGCCGCAACTGCGCGAGCGGCCGCTGATCTCCGGCATCGTCTTCGGTATCCTCGTGCTGATCGCCATGGGGCTCGTCGAAGTCGCCGCGAATATCTACGTGCTGCCCAATACCGCCGCGCTCGCCAACAACTTCATCGCCCACATCGTTTTTTTCGGCATCCCGATCGCCTACATCGTCAAAGACCGCCTGCTACGCGCCGGTCTTGCGAATCGTTGATCGCCGAGCTCACAATCGATCTCGGCGCCGTTCGGCGCAACGTGGCGCGATTGGGCGCGTTTGCTGCGCCGGCGCGGTACGCAGCCGTCCTCAAGGCGAACGCGTACGGGCACGGACTCATCGAGGTCGGACGTGCGCTCGCAAACGACGTGGCGGCGTTTTGCGTCTATCGCGTCGACGAAGCGGCGTCGCTCCGTGCGGCGGGTATCGCGACGCCGATCCTGGTACTCGGGCCCGTCGAAGTGCGCGAGCTCGAACTCGCGCACGCGAGTGCGGCGGCAATTGCGCTCTGGAGCGAGGGTGCTTTTGCGCGAGACGCCGCACGCGTCGCTTGCGCGCGCGGTGCACGCTTCCCCGTGCACGCCAAGATCGATACGGGCGTGACGCGTTTAGGACTCGCAAGCGAACGCGCGAGCGCCGCAATCGCTTCCTACGCCGCCGATGCCGATCTCGACCTGCGCGGAGCGTTCACGCATCTCGCCGCTACCGAGGAACTCGAATCGTCGTATACGCTCGCGCAACTCGAACGCTTCACGTGCGCGACGGCACCGCTCGCTCAACTCTTCGCGCAACGCGGCATCGTGCGTCACGCCGCGGCATCCGCCGCCGCGATGCTGTTTCCGACCGTGCGGCTGGATCTGGTGCGGGCGGGAATCGCAACGTACGGCATCTGGCCCTCCGAAGCGACGCGCGCCGCGGTTGCGCCCGAACTCGAACTGGAACCCGCGCTCGCCTGGACGACGAAACTCGTCGTCGTCCGCGACGTGGAAGCGGGGCGTTCGGTCGGTTACGGTTGCAGCTTCATAACGGCGCGCGCGTCGCGCATCGGCGTACTGCCGATCGGTTACGCCGAAGGCTTGCCGCGCGCACTTTCCAACGCCGGCGTCGCCGTCGTACGCGGACGGCGCGTGCCCTTCGTCGGCCGCGTCTGCATGAATATGAGTTTCGTCGATCTGACAGACGTTCCGCAGTCCGTGTCCGGCGACCGCGTCACCTTAATCGGCCGCGACGGCGATACGTCGCTCGATGCAAACGAGCTTGCCGCGCTTGCAGGCACGATCGGCTACGAACTCGTCACGCGACTGCCGGCCGACGTTCCGCGCCGCTATGTCGCTGCGAACGCAGCAATCGCGTCGCGCACGTCGAGCGTGCCTTCGTAGAGAGCACGGCCGACGATCGCGTGATCGACGTTCGCGGGTGTCCCGTTTGCAAGCGCTCGCAAATCGGCGAGCGTTTTTGCGCCGCCGCTCGCGCTAACGCGCACGTTTCCAAGCGACGCCACGTGCGCGAGTGCCGCGACGTCGTAGCCCGTTCCCGCGCCGTCGCGCGCAATTTCCGTATACACGATACGCGCGATACCCCACGCGACGAGTTCGCTCACGAAGACATCGCGCGAGCGATTCGCGACCGTTCCCCAGCCGCGAATCGCTACCTCGCCGCCGCGCGCATCGACGCCCGCAACGATACGCTCGCCGTGTGTCGCGACGATCGCACGCGCGACCTCCGGAGCTTCGGCCAGCAACGTACCGAGCACGACGAACGACGCGCCCGCAGCGAAGCGAACCTCCGCATCGGCGGCGCTCCGTATACCGCCGCCGGTCTGCACCGGCACGCCGGCGCCGGCACAGATCGCTCGCAGGGCGGCCAGGTTTTCGCCCGTGCCGAAGGCGCCGTCAAGATCGACGACGTGAATGCGCCGTGCACCGGCGCGTGCGAACTCGCGCGCGCGCTCGAGCGGATCGCCGTCGTAACGCGTTTCGCGCGCGGGGTCGCCGTAGAGCAGACGGACGCAACGACCGGCTCGTAAATCGATCGCCGGAACGATCTCGAGCCGGCGGACGTCCGTCATGCTGGAACGGGCGGCAGGCAGAGCGCGATGAAGTTGTCGAGCAGCCGCGCTCCCGTCGCCTGACTCTTTTCGGGGTGGAATTGCGTCGCCATCACATTACCGTGCGCCGCAATAGCGGCAAATCTCTCGCCGTGCACCGTAGCTGCGAGCGTCCGGGCATCGACTTCGGCTCGGTAACTGTGTAAGAAATATGCGAAGGATGCGGGCGGCAGGCCGGATACAAACGGATGCTCGCGAACGATTTCGAGTTCGTTCCAACCCATGTGCGGCACGCGCGGCGCCGCCGTAAAACGCGTCACCGAACCCGGGAAGATACCGAGGCCCTCGAAATCGCCGTGCTCGTCGCTCGATTCGTACAACACTTGCATCCCGACGCAAATACCGAGAAAAGGGCGCTGCGCGGCGATCGTCGTTTTGATCGCAGCATCGAGCCCGCGAGCACGAAGCGCTGCCATCGTAGCCCCGAACGCGCCGTCGCCCGGTAAGATTGCGGCCGCCGCACTCGCTACGGTCCCGGCATCGGACGTTACGACGAAGGCAGCCCCCCGGCGCTCGAGTGCCGAAACCAGAGACCCCATATTTCCGCCGCCGAAGTCGATAACCGCGATCGCCACCCGGTTGCCGGTCGCGTTATCCGCCGACAATGCTCGCTTCACCCGGCATCGCCGGACCCGATGGCATTTTCGGCGGCGTGCCGTTGATGCTCGAACGGGTCGCGATATCGCGATACGATCGTAACTTCGAACCAACGTAGAGTTGCCGCGGCCGCGTGATGCGCTGCTCCGGATCCTCGATCATCTCTTTCCAGTGCGCGAGCCAGCCGACGGTACGCGAAAGCGCGAAAATCGCGGTAAACATGCTGATCGGAAACCCGAGCGCTTTCATGATCAGACCGGAATAGAAATCGACGTTGGGATACAGTTTCCGTTCGACGAAATAGTCGTCCTCGAGCGCGAGCCGTTCCAGCTCCTTTGCCATTTCGAAGAGCGGATCGTCGCCGAGCTCGAGTTCGGAAAGCAACTCTTCATAGATATGCCGCATCACTTTGGCACGCGGATCGTAACTCTTGTAGACGCGGTGTCCGAAGCCCATGAGGCGAAACGGATCGTCCTTGTCCTTCGCACGCCGAATCGCATCGGGCAGACTCGCCTTGGTGCCGAGGTGCTGCAGCATCGTAACGACGGCTTCGTTCGCGCCGCCGTGGATCGGGCCCCAGAGCGACGAGATGCCGGCGGCTACGCAGGCGAACGGGTTTGCTCGACTCGACCCCACGGTTCGAACCGTCGACGTCGACGCATTCTGTTCGTGATCGGCTTGCACGATGAGCAGCGCATTCATGGCCCGGGCGAAGACGGGGTTCGGGTAGTACGGCTCGGCCGGTACCGAGAACATCATATGGAGAAAGTTGGAGCAGTAATCGAGGTCGTTGCGCGGATAGACGAACGGTTGCCCGATCGTGTACTTATACGCCATCGCGGTGATCGTGGGGAGTTTTGCGATCAGACGTTCGATCGAAATGAGCCGCTGGTGCGGATCGTAAACGTTTATGGAGTCGGGATAGAACGCCGACATCGCGCCGACAACGCCCAGGAGTACTGCCATCGGATGCGCATCGCGCCGGAAGCCGCGATAAAAGCTCGATAGTTGCTCGTGGAGCATCGTGTGGTTGGTGATGTCTTTGGAGAACGTCAAGAGTTCGCTCGGCGTCGGCAATTCGCCGAAGAGCAAGAGATAGGCGACTTCGACGAACGAACTTTTGTCCACAAGTTCGTCGATCGCATAACCGCGATAGAGCAACACGCCTTGATCGCCGTCCACGAACGTGATCGCCGAGCTACAACTCGCCGTGCTCGAGAAACCGGGGTCGTACGTCGTAACGTGCGCACCATCGAGTAACCCCCGAACGTCGACGGAATTACGTCCGAGTGTAGCTTCGAGCACCGGCAAGTGCAGAACGTTATTTCCGGCAGCGTCTGTGAGCGTATAGTCGGACATGGCTACGCAAGCAATCCTTTCGTCGAGGGTATCGAGACGTCGGAAGTCACGAGTTTGGCTTGCGCGAAGGCGCGCGCAAACGCTTTGAACGACGCCTCGCAAAGATGGTGCGAATTCGTACCCGCGAGTTGCAGCAGGTGAAGATTGAAGCGGCCATGTTCGCTTACGCTGCGAAAGAAGTGCGATACGAGTTCGGTCTTGAGGTCGCCCAAGTTCTCGACGCCGAACGTAACGCTGTAATTGAGCCACGCGCGCCCGGAGAGATCGATGCTCCCGAGCACGAGCGCGTCATCGAGCGGAACGGCGATCGATCCGAAGCGCGCGATGCCGCGCTTCTCGCCAAGGGCGGTAGAGATAGCTTGCCCCAGTGCAATACCGACGTCCTCGACGAGATGGTGATGATCGAGTCCATCGCCGGTCGCCCGCAACGAGAGGCCGCAGCCCGAATGCTTCGCGAACGCGTCGAGCATGTGATCGAGAAATTTCACGTCGGTCGCAATCGACGACGGTCCGCCATCGAGATCGAGTTCGAGCGCAATCTGCGTCTCTTTCGTATCGCGCGAAATCGCGGCACGCCGTCCGAGTTGCACGTAGTGTACCTAATTCTCCGATGCCGGAAGTGGACCCGCTCTGCGTCGTTCAAGGGGTACCCATGCGACGGGGGGCGGCCCGCCGTACGTCGCTTGCGGCCGGATCAGACGATTGTCCGCAAGCTGCTCGAGAATATGCGCCGTCCAGCCTGCCATCCGGCTGCAAGCGAACATGCAAGTGAATTCATCGGCGGGGATGCCGAGGCTAAAGAGCACGGGCGCCGTGTAGAACTCGACGTTCGCAGCGATCTTCTTGTCCGGTTTCGATTCGGCGAGCACGCGGATCGCGGCATCTTCGAGGGCGCGCGCGATCGTATACCACTTCGCGTCGGATGCCTCGCCGAGCGCTTTTGCCATCGCGTCGAGATGTTGCGCCCGCGGATCGCGCACTTTGTATTCGCGATGTCCCATGCCCATGATCCGCTCGCCGCGCGCGAGCGCTTGACGCACGTGCGCTTCCGCGCGTTCGGGTTTTCCGACTTCTAGAATCATCTTCATTACTTTGCCGGGCGCCCCGCCGTGCAGATCGCCTTCGAGTGTCGCGACCGCCGAAGTCACGCTCGCAAAGATATCGGCACGCGTCGAAGCCGTCACCCGCGCCGCGAACGTCGAGGCACTGTACGAATGGTCGGCCAGCAGCACGAGATACGTCTCGAGTGCGCGCTCGGCTTCCGCGATCGGCATCTTGCCCGTACGCATATAGAGAAAATTAGCAGCCGTCGAGAGATGCGGCAGCGGCTCGATCGGACGCAGACCCCGGCGGATGCGATCCCACGCCGCAACGATGGTCGGAGTCTTCGCGATGAGCCCGATCGCCGAACGCGGATTCGACGGATGCGCGCCGTCTTCGAGGTTCGGCGCGAACATCGCGAGGCCCGAAATGGCCGTGCGCAACACGTCCATCGGCCACGCTCCCTTTGGCATCGTCTCCATCCAGGCGAGGATCGCGGGAGGCAATTTCCGGTTGGCAGCGAGCCGGACGTTCAGATCGCAAAGCTCGTGCTTGCTCGGCTGCCCACCGAAAAGCAGCAGGTAGCACGCCTCTTCGAACGACGCGTTTTCGGCCAGATCGTGGATATCGAAGCCGCGATAGGTCAGCCGGCCCGCGGAGCCCTCGACGTTGCTAAGAGCGGTCACACCCACGATGATGCCCTCGAGCCCACGATCGACGACGGTCCCTGCGAATCCCATTGGCCGCCGTTTCGCCACAGTAAGTGCAGTTTCCATTCATGCTCGCGCAGCGAGTGGCTAGGCGTCGACGAGTAGGCGGCCGCGATCCAGGGCGGCACGCACGAGCCGGTCGATGAGCGTATCGAAGGGAATTCCGGCCGCGCTACACACCTCGGGGAACAGACTCGTGGGCGTCAGACCCGGCAGCGCGTTAATCTCCAAGATGTAGGGGCGGCCGGAACTCGTGACGATGAAATCGGTACGCGAGTAATCGCGCAAGCCCAGCAGCCGGTGCGTCGAGAGAGCGAGCATCTGCAGGCGATGTGCCAGATCCGAATCGATGCGCGCCGGCACTTCGTGCCGGCTCCCGCCGGGCTGGTATTTCGCATCGTAATCGTAGAACTCGTGGCCTTGCGGCACGATTTCCACGATCGGTAACGCTTCCTCGAAAAGCACTCCGCACCCAAATTCCCGACCTTCGACGAACTCTTCGGCTAATATCATCGAGCGATGTTCCGAAAGGGAAATCATCGCGCGCGACCATTCTTCGTGCGTGCGAACGATCGAAACCCCGCTGCTCGAGCCTTCGTTACGCGGCTTGACGACGAGCGGCAAATTCAGCGAACCGGGTAAGAGCGGTAAGGTGCCGCCGTCGAAGTCGAAGGTGTCCCAAGCCGGCGTCGGCAGGCCTTCCGCGGAGAGCAACTTTTTCGTTAAATGCTTGTCGATTGCAAGCGCACTCGAGCGCAGATCGCTGCCCGTGTACGGTAGCCGAAGCCAATTGAGAATGCCTTGGATCGTGCCGTCTTCGCCGCCGGGTCCGTGCAGCGCATTGAAGATGACATCCGGTGCGAGCGTCGTCATCGCCCTAACGAAATTCGCGTCGAAATCGAGCGAGCGTGCCTCGTAGCCGAGCCGTTCGAGCGCAGCGATGACGTCGCGACCGCTCGCGATCGAAACCTCACGTTCGGTGCTCGGGCCGCCCATGACGACGGCGACGCGCGTTTTCAAACGAAAACTCCGACGAAGTGCACTTCGAGTTCCAGTTCGATGCCGATCCGCTCGACGACGGTACGGCGGACTCGTGCGAGCAGAGCCGCCGTATCCGCGGCCGTCGCGCCGCCGCGGTTGACGATGAAATTCGCGTGCATTTCCGACACCTCCGCAGCACCTTCGCGCATCCCCTTGCAGCCCGCCGCTTCGATGAGGCGGCCTGCCTTATCGCCCGGCGGATTGCGAAAGCATGAACCGGCGTTCGGCAACTGCAGCGGTTGCGACTTCTTGCGCCGGATCAAGCGTGCTCGTAACTCCGCACGCACGCTGCTACTCTCGCCGCGCGTGAAGCACAGCGTCGCGCGCGTGACGATCGCGTCGCGTGCGAGCGTCGAGCGCCGGTAGAAATATTGCGGCGTAACCGGATGGGCGCCCGGCTTCGCGGGCGTCTGCACCCACACGTCCCGCACGAACTCGCCGAGTTCACGATCGGTGCCGGCGTTCATCCGAAGCGAGCCGCCGACGCTGCCGGGAATGCCCGCAAGCGAATCGACGCCGATCGCACCCAGCGACGCGCCCGCAGCGACGACCAGCGGCATCGCGGCCGACGCGCCTGCGACGATCGTAACCTGCGTCTGCTCCGCCGTCGCGTCGATGCACGCGAATTCGCCGCCGAGGCGGATCACGATCCCGCGGATACCGCCGTCACCGACGAGCAGATTCGAACCGCTCCCGAGCACGAACCACGGCAATTTCCGCCGGAAGACCAGGCGTAGAATCTCGGCGAGTTCGGCCGCCGCTTCGACTTGCGCGAACGCGTCCGCAGGTCCCCCGATCTTCCAATATGTCCGCGCTGCCAGAGATTCATCGAACGCTACGCGAGCGCCGAGGGTCTTCCGCAACACCGCGCGATCCGTAGCACCCAGAATCGATGCCCGGGCGTCCGCCGCGATGTCCTTCACGCGCGCTTCACGCGGGCGACGCTAGCGGAGCGCCGAGCGAGCGCGCAAGTGACGCCGCTGCGAGCGTGATGGAACCCGCCCCGAGCAGCAGGACGAGCGCGCCGTGCGGCGCGTGCTCGAGCAAGTATGCCGGTAACGTCGCCACGTCGTTCACGTACGCGACATCGCCCTCGAGCTTCGCAAGCGCAGTGCCGATCGTCGTCGCATCGACGCCGGGAAGCGGGGCTTCGGAGGCCGCGTAGATATCGGTGAGGATCACGCGATCCGCGCCGCGTAGGGCGTGCGCGAAGTCTTCGGCGAGATACAGCGTCCGCGTGTACCGGTGCGGTTGGAACGCGACGACGATAGGACCCGCAAAATTCGCGCGCGCCGCCGCGATCGTTGCGGCAACCGCGGTGGGATGATGCGCGTAATCGTCGACGAGCGTCATGCGCGGCGTGCACGCGACGATTTCGAAGCGGCGGCGCACTCCGCGAAATCCATGCAACGCGTCCGCGACCGCGGCGAAGGGAATGCCGAATTCCAGTCCGATCGCGATGCCCGGCAACGCATCGATGACGTTGATCGCGCCCGGAACGTTCAGACGTACGTCGCCCGCATAAGCGCCCGCGACGGAGATCGAAAATGTGGAACCGAAATCCGCGTACCGCGCGTCGCTCGCGCGCACGTCCGCCGTCGCCCCGAACCCGAACGTGTGCGTTCGGGCTTGGCGCCCGCGTGCCGCAAGCGCCGCCGCGCGTGGTTCGTCAATGCCGAAATAGACGTGGCCGCGCGCGGGAATATTCGCGCTAAAACGTTCGAAGGCCGCGATCAGCGGCGGCAGTTCGGCGTCCGAGGCAATATGGTCGTTTTCGATATTCATGACGACCGCGATCTCCGGGCGCAAATCCAGAAAGGAGAGATCGGATTCATCGGCTTCGCATAAGAGCCACGCTCCCGCACCATCGCAGGCATTGGTCTGCGTATCGATACGTTCGCCGCCGATGACGACCGTCGGCTCGAGTTTACCGGCTTCGAGGATGCGCGCGAGCATCGCGGTCGCCGTCGTTTTCCCGTGAGTGCCAGCGATAGCGATACCGCGGCGCTCCGCCATCAAACGCGCGAGCAGCGCTCCGCGGTGGAGGATTGCGATACCGCGTTCCCGCGCGTTCGCAAGCTCGGGATTTTCGGCGCCGATAGCGCTGCTCGTCACGACCGTGTTCGCATTGCCGACGTGAGCGGCATCGTGGCCGATCGCGACGCGCGCACCTTCACGTTCGAGCCGGTCCGTCAGCGCCGTGCGGCGATCGGACGAGCCGCTGACACGAAACCCACGTTGCAAGAGGATGCGCGCGAGCGCCGACATGCCGATACCGCTAATGCCGACGAAATGTACGCTTTCGTCGTCGCCGCTTGCGCCGGGAGAACGTCTCACGGAGAGCACGTTTTCGTAGCCGACCAGGCCTTCACCCGTACGACGATCGTCGCACACGGATCGAGCATTGCGGCATTGCGCGCGGCGTCTCGCATCGAAAGACGAGTATCCGGCGCGAGCAGCGCGTCCAATTCCGCACGTAGGCGCACCGCGTCGAGTTCGCAATCCGCAACGATGCGCGCGGCACCGCCCCGCGCGAACGCCCGCGCGTTGTGCGTCTGATGGTCGTCCGTCGCAAAGGGATAGGGCACGAGCAGCGCCGGAGTCGCCGTGGCCGCAAGTTCGCCCAAAGTCGACGCGCCCGCGCGGGCGACGACGAGGTCCGCCGCCGCATACGCTGCACGCGGATCCTCGAGATATTCGAGCACCGTCACATTGCTTCGCTGCGCGAGGCGCAGACGCAGCGTCGCGTAATCGCGCGTGCCGGCGAGAACGGCAATTTGCCACGCTTCGGGCAACCCGGCTTCGATCGCGCCGGCGAGCGCCGCGTTGATCGAGCGCGCGCCTTGACTTCCGCCCATCACGACGATGGTCGTTTTATCTTCCAGAAGGCCGAGGGAACGTCGGGCAATCCCGCATTCCATCGGACGCCGCATCGAAGCGCGCACCGGCATCCCGACGACCCGTTCCCGGGGTCCGAGCATGCGCCCGGGCGGCGCGATCGCGTACCATATCTCGTCCACGAGTGGGGCGAGCAGGCGGTTCGTGAGTCCGGCCGCGGCATTGGGTTCGAGCACGCCGATGCGTGCCTGCGAGCGCCGCAGAAAGCGCACGGTGCGCAGGGCCGCGACGACGGGCAACGAGACATATCCGCCGGTTGCGATCAAGACGTCGGGCTTCACCGCGTGCAAGAGCGCGAGCGCGTCGGCGAAGCCGGCGATGTTCTGGGCGATGGTCCAAAGCGTGGAAAATCCGAGCCTACGCACGAGCGGCGCCGCCCGCACGAAGCGAATTGCGAACCCGGCCGTCGGCACAACGTGGGCTTCGAGTCCGCGGCGCGTACCGATGAACGTCATCTCGAGCGGCGCGAACGCCGCATCCTGGGCAAACGCCTCGGCAAGTGCGATCGCGGGATACACGTGACCGCCCGTTCCGCCTCCCGTGAACGCGATCTTCAACGCCAAAATAGATCCGTACGGGCTAGCGCTGCGCCGAACGCGCTACGGCGCCGCGGTCGGAGTTCGTAGCGACGGGAACGCGAACCGCGCTACGCGAGCGGCCGACATTGACAATCAGGGCGACGCACAAAAGCGACGTGACGAGCGACGAGCCGCCAAAGGAAATAAAGGGAAGCGGCACACCGGTCACGGGCCATGACGACGAGACGACGCCCAAGTTTACGAAGGCTTGAATCACGACGACCGACATGGCGCCGATCGCGAGCAGAAAACCGAAGCGGTCCGGTGCCGCAAGCGCGATGCGTACCGATCGGTATGCGAAGAGCATGAAGAGCCCGACGACGAGCGCCATACCCGCAAAGCCGGTCTCTTCACCGATGATCGATGCGATAAAATCGGTGTGCGCTTCGGGCAGCCAAAAGAATTTTTGATGCGAGAAACCCAGCCCCACGCCGAACCAGCCGCCGCTCCCGAGCGCCATCAACGACTGCACGATGTGAAAGCCTTTGTCTTGCGGATCCTTCCACGGATCGATGAACGCCACGATGCGCGCGAGTTTGTAGGGATCGTGGCGGATCAGCAAGATCGCGGGCGGCGTGATCGCAGCTCCGACGAGCAACAGATGTTCGATGCGGGCGCCCGCGACGAAGAGCAGAACGCCCGACGTAAAGGCGAGCAGGCTCGCCGTTCCAAAGTCGGGCTGCTTGATGACCAGAATCGCCATCAAACCCGCGATGAACGCGAGCGGGAAAACGCCTTTCGTCAGCGAGCGAATGCGATCGCCCTTGCCGGCAAGCGCAGATGCGAGATAGAGCACGAGCGCGAGTTTTGCGAATTCGGACGGCTCGAACGCAAACGGCCCGGCGCCGAGCCAGCGCCGCGCACCACCCGCGATCAGCCCGACGTGCGGTAAGAGCACGAACACCAGACTCGCGATGCTCAGCAGAAGCGCGTACGGTGCGAGCGTGCGCAATTTACGGTAATCGATGCGATAGGCGAGAAACGCTACGCCGAGCGCCACGGCGAGCCACGCGATCTGCCGTTTGAGAAAATAAGCGGCGTCGTGTTGCAGCGCGACCGCGTACGCACTCGATGCGCTGAAGATCATCACAAGACCGATCGCTACGAGCGTCGCGACTGCGGCCACGAGCGCCGAGTCGGCCGTGCGTTTACCCACGAGCACCTGAGAGGGCGCTCGCCGCCGCAGCGAATGCATCGCCGCGCGCTTCGGCCGAGCCGAACATGTCCAACGACGCACACCCCGGTGAGAGCAGCACGACGTCGCCGGGCGCGGCCAGACCGCGCGCGATTGCGACTGCTTCGTCCATCGACTCGGCGCGCGTTACTCGTCCCGGAGCGAGAATGTCCGCGATCTCATCGGCTGCCTCGCCGATGAGCACCACCGCTTTGGTCCGCCTGCCGATCGCTTCGCCCATGGCGCGAAAATCCGTACGCTTGGATTTGCCGCCGGCGATCAAGACGATCGGCTGCACGAACGCTTCGAGCGCTGCGACCACGGAGCCCGGATTGGTCGATTTCGAGTCGTCGACGAAGCTCACGCCATCCTGCAGCGCGACGCGCTGCAAGCGGTGCGGCAGGGCTTCGAAAGTGGTAACGGCGGCCCGCAGCGCCGCCGGATCCAACCCCGCGGCGAGTCCGACCAGCAGAGCCGCGAGCACGTTTGCGACGTTATGCCGGCCCGGTAACGGAATCTCGCAGACGGGCATGATCTCCACCGGTCGCGGGTCCCCCGTCCACGGCGCGAACGTAATGCGTTCGTCCCGGATGTAGAGCGTCGTCATGCGGCGCGGCGCGAAGCCGAACCACAGAGCACGCGCGCGCAATCGTTTCGCCGCTTCCCCTTCGGCAAGTTCTGCGACTCGCACATCGTCGAGATTCCCGACGAACGTATCGCCGGGACCTTGATTTGCGAAAATGCGGAACTTCGCTTCTCCGTACTCGTCCATCGAATGGTAGCGGTCGAGATGGTCGGGCGAAAGGTTGAGAATCGCACAGACCTTCGGCTTGAACGAGCGGATCGATTCGAGCTGAAACGACGAAACTTCCGCGATCACCCAATCGCCCGCACGCGCGATGAAGGTCTCGTTGATGAGCGCGTTTCCGATGTTTCCTCCAACGCGCGTCGTCTTGCCCGCGCGGCGAAACATCGCCCCAACCAGAGCCGTCGTCGTCGTCTTTCCTTTGGTCCCGGTAATTGCGACCATCGGTGCCTTGCAGATACGGTACGCGACTTCGATTTCGGAATACACCGGCACGCGGGCGCTCTGCACGCGACGCACGAGGTCGATGTTCAGCGGCACCCCCGGCGAGACGACCGACGACGTCAATAACCCAAGGACGCTCTGCAAATCGCGCGGGTCGACGAAACGCACGCCCGTAGCTGCGAGTTCGGCGATCGTCGCTGCGAGCGCGTCGTGCGGTTTTTCATCGGTCGCGTAGACCGTCGCGCCGCGCGCGCGCAATACGGCGCAACTCGCGATGCCGGAACGTCCGAGCCCGATGACGAGTACCCGTTCGCGCTGGTCGAAAACGCCGGTGACGCTCACCGTACGATCGCGACGCCGACGAGCGACAAGAGCGCAGACGCCGTCCAAAAGCGGGTCGTGACTTTTGTTTCCGGCCAACCGCCGAGTTCTAAGTGATGGTGGAGTGGGCTCATCCGAAATATCCGTTTACGGGTGGCTTTAAAGTACGCAACTTGAACGATGACCGAGAGCGCTTCGGCGGCGAAGACGCCCCCGATGAGCGGCAGGAGCAGATGCATGCCCGCGAGCACGGCACTTCCCGCGAGTACCGCACCGAGCGCAAGCGCCCCCGTGTCGCCCATAAAGAGGCGCGCGGGATGCCGATTGAACGTTAGGAAGCCCAGCACCGATGCCGCCAGCGCCACATCTACGAACGTAACGCCTCGCACCCCGGCCTGCCAGCCGAGCCACGCGATCACGGCGAGCGGTGGCAAAATCGTACCGGCGGCAAGCCCATCGAGACCGTCGGTCAGATTGACCGCATGCGTCGTCGCGAGGATCGCAACCAGACTCAGTGCGTACCACAGCATCGGCGGCGCGTGGAGCGGCGTGCCGGCGATGGTGAAGACGACGTCGCCCAGTAACGGGTTCGGAGCACTGCGTGCGATCCATAAGAAC
>JRHI01000295.1_pt1 | contig 56036 bp, 44 predicted proteins | sample 215371 | NCBI WGS metagenome assembly JRHI01 (sample SAMN02929681, study PRJNA255918) | sediment metagenome | biome: cave system; feature: Ice Cave; material: Sediment; isolation source: sediment from deep within a dark volcanic ice cave with no known source of... ...
CGCTCAGGTGGCTTGAGTGGGTACAGTACATTTATTTTTCAGAGGAGAAGGAAGCGAAGCCAGATGAGGCTATCGCATAGCCAGGGTGAGGGCCTCACCCCAAGACTACTTAAAGGAATTATAACATAATAGCATTCACACAGGACAAACAGGCCACATTTGAGCGGCATTGCCAATACGAATACGTGCCTAATGACTACATGAAACGGTCAGTCATTATGACTGACCATTGGGAAAGAAAAAGCGGATATGTCGAGTGAGCAAGAATTTATCGCTCCTACAGAGCAGGTCACTGTGTTATTTTTCGGTCAGTCTGTCATTGCAGTTCGTCTACCAGATGAACGCATAAGGGCTGTTATCAACAACATGTGTAGCATCTTAAAAATGGACAATGCCTCCCAGGTCAGGCGTCTCCGTGAGGATGAAACAACAGCGGATAGCCTTGTACAAGTACAAATCCACACCGAAGCCAGAGGTTCTCAAATAATGGGGTCCTGATCGCGTGGGCTATTCCGTATTGGCTTAGCAGTATCCAACTATCACGCATTAAGGACGATGAAAAGCGCGAGGCCAGTAGCGTAGTAGAAAATATGTCTGATTCTGAGAAAACAAATGTTTCCCCCTTTTCGTAGGACTCATCCTTTAGAATAAAGCGAGTGTTCAATTGTATTTTAGGGGATTGTGACAGATATTCTGAACACTAGGATGTTAATATTATTAATACTAGAAAAGATCATTCATGACGCCCGTCGTGGCAAGAGTCCATGTCGCCGAGTCCTGTGCATCCAACGACGGGGGCCATGAATGAGGCTCCTACAACGGATTGGGTCAATTGAAGGTTGTCAGTGCATCACCATGATTTTATGGCTTCGCCGTGGGTGTCGGTGTATCAGCCACAGTGGGGATTGCGGTAGGTGTCACTTCGACTGTCGGCGTCACTTCAACCGTTGGCTGAGGCGTCGGGCTTGTTTGAACAGCTGGTGTAGCAGTAGGAGTTGGCGTAGCTGTCGGAGTCGGCGTTGGTGTAGCCGTGGGCGTGGGAGTCGGCGTAGCTGTGGGCGTGGGGGTTGGAGTTGGTATCGGCGTGGGCGTTGGTGTAGCCGTGGGAGTAGAGATTATTACCGATGAAGAGGCTGTGAGTGTGAGTGTGACGGTTATTGTGCTGGGGCTGCCCACAGCTGGATTCACTTGTACGGTGGCTGTATAGGTATTTAACCCCGTTAAGCCACTGGTGTTGATCGCAAAGGTGATTGCCCCTGAGTTTCCAGCGCTCGCTCTGCCTTTTTGGGGGCTAACTATCAACCATGATGCGCTGGGTGTGCCGACTGTCCAGTGTAAAATACCGCCACCCACATTGGTGACAACGACTGATTGCGATGCGGGATTCGTGTTTGCCACAGCTGTGAATGCGAGGCTGTTTGTGCTCAACTGCATCACAGGAGCGGTGATATTGATGGTGACAGGAATAGTCACTGGACTACCCGCGGTCGGCTTGCCTGTGAGAGGGTCCATCGCAGTCACAACAACCGAGGTGTTGTATGTTTGACTTGTTGCATTCTTGGCTGTGTTGACATCGACATTCACAGTCGCATTCGCTCCACCCTGCAGATTGCTGCCGCTCCCCGCCGAGAGCGAAACAAAGGCAGGAGCCGCCTTGTCAAGAGCCGCAGTCCAGTTGAGTGATGCGCCTCCTGAGTTGGTAATAGTGAGCGGTACTGATGCAGTGCCAGATGTAATGTTAATAGTCAGAGATGCGGGATTGATGGTAAGTGACGGAGCTGAACCAACCGTCAATGTCACCTTGACGGTTTGTGGACTACCGGCGATGGACACACCACCATTCGTTCCCATTAGCGAAATCGCAGCAGTATAAGTACCCGGCGCGAGGCTTGCGGATGTGATGGTAACGGTAAAATTTGCAGTTCCACCACTTGCAACCATTGCAGGATTGGGTGTGACCGCAATCCAGCCTGTGCCAGCCCCAAGGGTTAGCGTTGGCGTAATTGTCACATTGCCCGTACAGGCCCCATTCACGCTAAGACTAAAGGTTTGCGCAGCGGGATTCTGTCCAGACTCGGCTGTGAATATCTCTGAGGTTGCAGAGGCAGGCTGTAGTGTACATGGCGCTTCTACGGTAAGGCTTACAGGAAGCGTTAGTGATTTTCCAATCGCTGTATTGGTAATGCTGTCCACTGCCGTCAAGGTGAGCGTTCCACTATAATTACCAGCGTTGAGACCTGTCAAGCCCACACCGATACTGGTTAAGCCAGGGGTAGTGGTTGATGTCGTACCTGTAGCGGGCAGCACGGCCAACCATGTACTCCCGACTGGTGTGGTCGTTGCTGCTACGGTCCACGTCAAAGGATGTGTACACGCACCGATGGCATTAAGCGTAAGCGACTGTGCAGCTGGCGCTGCCTGACCCAAGGCAGCGGCGAAGGTGAGTGAGGTCGGCGTGACAGTAATCGCGCACGCGGCCTGGATGGTAAAGGTGACAGGAATGATCTCTGGACTGCCTGCGACAGTCTTTCCTGTGGTATCTGTGGCTGTAATAGTAATGGTGCCTGTATAGCTTGCAGGAGTAAGTGTGCTTAATAGCGTGGCATCAGCATTGATTGTAGTGGCTTGGCCTGCCGTAATGCTTCCGGTTGCGGAGGTGATGCTCAGCCAGTTGCCACCAGCGGCGGTAGCAACTGTAGCCTGCCATGTGAGCGTTCCACTGCCATTATTGGCAATAGTTACTTGTTGTGCTGCTGGTGAAGCCTGACCAATGACTCCTGCAAAATCTAGTGCGGTGAGAACGTTGGACAGAACTGGCTTTGTTGATTGGCCGAGTGTGAAGGTAACAGGCAACGTTTGTGTGCCACTGGTTGAGCTAAAGAGCAACGAGCCTGTATACATGCCGGGAGTGAGACTGGTAGGATCAACACTGACAGATGTATTGGATGGTGTATGGCCGCTTGTGAGCGCCAATTTTAGCCAATTCGCACTACTGCTCGCAGTCCAATGCAGTGCTGTAGTACAGCCTTGCGCAGTACCAATAGTAATAATCTTTGCAACTGGTCCGGTTTGCTGATACACTCCTGTGAACGAGAGAGTACCAGGAGAGAGCTGCAAAGAACATTGTGGTGTGATTGTGACACTAATATAGATTGTTTGTGGACTATCTTTCACATGAGAGCCTAGCCCTGTCACCGTAACACTACCAGTATATGTTCCTGGTAAGAGTGTACTTGTGTTGATGCTAATCGGTACGGTTTGCTTATTTTCTGGCTGTACTGTACCAGATGTTGGAGATACCGTAATCCATGCAGCACTCGTCGATGCATTCCACCGCAATGGAAGTACACCAGGATTGCTCACTGTGATTGCTTGCGTGTGTGGTGCTACTCCTCCATCAGTGCTTGTAAAGGAGAGGACAGCCGGTGCCACTTGCAGCACCGCTTCATGGTTTACAGCAAGTGGTATGACTTGCATATGCACAGCAATTGTGGCATTGCCAGCATTAGATGAGAACTGGACTGAGGCATTGTAGGGACCAGTGTCCAAGTTGGAGCGATCAGCGGCGATGGTTACTTGTACATGTTCGCCACTGGTAAAGGTGCCTTCGCTCGGTGTAAACATGAGCCAGGGTTGGGTTGTTGTGGCTTGCCAGGATATTTGACCGCTACCAGCGTTTGTGAGCGTAATAGTCTGTGCAGTATTTGTGGCGAAGTCTCCTGAGCCAAGGTCAAGTGTATTCTGCGAGATCTGGAAATGTGCAGGGCGTGGTGAGGTACTAGGCCCCGTCACCATCAGGGAAAATTGCGCTATCTTGTGTGTCATAGCGTCTTCCGCGTTGATGGTGTGTGCGCCAGTACCCCAGTCGGTCTCAGCAATCATAGTATCATTAAAACTTCCCTGCCCATCAGCACGAATAATCGCTGTTCCACCAGCATCGGGAAGTGCGATCCCACTATCGCGGGTCAAGCCAATATATGCATGCGGACTGAAATTTGTGCCATCAAGAGTCAAGGTCGTACCCGCAATCACATCACCCGGCGTTATTTGCAGTCTGGGGTCCCTGATAGCGATTGCGTTTCCCAATAGCCCTCGTCCTATGCTGATCACTACAGCAAAAGCTCCACCCAACACAAGAGTCAGTAGTAAAGCAGCACTGACCCAGAAGAAAAGACTGCGAGGAAAGGCACGGTGTGCTTGTGCAGGCTCTAAGGTGATAGGACGTGGTGTTTCTGGACGCGGAGTTGTTATAATAGGAAGCCGCTCTTGAACAGGAGTTACCTCTTTTTGCCATGTCGCGTGCTGCCCTGGTTCGTTCTCATTATTTGAGAGATCAAATATATCACTGGGCATAGGGTCCTGAGTGAGAGTTCTGGTAAGTCTCTCTCTACGCCTGCGGAGCGATGTATTGATAGTAGCAGGACGTGAGGCAGCGTGTGGTTGTGTGTTGGGCGTTCGGCGCTGCACGTCACCAACAGCATGGAGCAGGGGAGCTTTCAGGGTAGCAGGACGCTCAGCTACGCCGACCCTTAACATAGGTAGCGTTTCTTCCATGTCTGCTGATTCTTGTGCTATCCGTTGGACTTTCTGTACCCGGAAAAGAACTGATTGATGACCTGGCGAAGTTATTGACTCGCCACAATGGGCACAGAACTTCGCATGTTCTGGTAATGGCTCGTCACAAATTGGACATTGTACCTTCTGCATTGTCATATCCCCTGTGACCCAAGTGATAGATACAAATTTCTCGCCCTATTAAGTGTACGAGAGAAATGCGTCAATGTCAACCGTTGATATTGTACGAACTGTGTAGCAGCTTCTTCTGCATTCTATCGAATACTACGTTATCCAGAGTTTTTAGGATCAAAAGACAGCAAAACGAACAAGGTGCATGCGCCTTGTTCGTTTTGCTGTCTTTTGATCCTAAAAACTCTGGATACTCATGTTATTAGATCGTGATACGCATTCCGTCAAACTTGGTGAATGAACTGCCTTTGAAGTCTTCGTTCACTATCTCTTTGAAGTCTTCAAGAATGCCAATCGCGACATCTTCACCGAGTTTAAGCGACGCGGTATAGTCCGAGCGCCAATGGACGCCTGAGATGTTACGACCAATAGCAATGTTTGATGCCAATTTGTTCAACTCACCAAGGACTGTCAGTCTATCCTTGTCTGGACCTGCATAAGGTCGGAGGCATGTCCCATTTGTTGCAGGGTCCGCTTCCATAGGGTTATTAACAGGAGCAGACTCGTCGAAAAACCACTTGAGAATCGTGACACAAGCGCCCGCTACAGTTGCGTGACCAGCACCATATGAAGGATGGAGCGGAGAGCCTTCAGTGAAGGCCATCGGCAAAAGAGAAGTCCTGTACTTGGCTTGGATTTTCTTGAGCGCATCCGAGTTCAACACGTCACCATGAATAGGATAGGGTGCCTCGACAGGATGATTCAAGAAATTGTGAATGCGTCCCGCAAACACCTCTGGTCGCAAGCGACGGTGTACAAACCATTTTTGATACCAGACGGCCTTCAATGCCTGGACAGCCGCTTGACCGAGCAATCCCTTGATATGTGGAGCACCAAACAATCCGAAGCCTTCCTGATTATTGGAATTGACATAGGGATTGCCTGGATTCAATGGTGCTCCTACACCTCCATCGCTAACAGCTTCCGCCAAAATCAAGCAGGCATCGAAGTAGCCCTGAAACAGTACATCGATATGGACGTACTGACTGATATCACGACCATTGCGAATGAAGCGGGTCACAGGGTCAAATGTGTTTGGAGGCTGCTTCGTTCCTCGTTGGACTTCTAGCCACTTATCATACGTTGTCATATAATCAACGTTTGGCACGGTTGTCTTGATTTTTTGATCAATGACTTCTGCACCAAACTGAGCACTCTTCAGCAAGAACTGAGAGAGGTATGGACCCATTAAGTCACCCCGTGTGAAACCTCGAAAGAGGGTGCCCGGCGTGACCATCCCATTGACTTTCGGACCATGAAAATCAGAAAGATTGGAGAGGTCTGCCGCCGCTGCTATGGTCAGGGGGTCGGTAGTATAGCTTGTGAAGGGCACATCGCGTGTGAGTGCCATCCAATAGTTCTCTACAATTTCACCTGCTTGCTCTGCGCTGCTAAAGGCAGGGGCAGCAGGGATAGAGAGATGATGAGAATCAGCACCATCCATATTGAAGGCGAGCCCAGACTGTGGGTTTACGAGTTTTCGCCGTTGGGCTAGGTTCGCTTCGCCCATAGGGATATCTTCGAAGTCATCTGGTATACGTGTTGTCAAAGCAGCGATGAATTTACCATGGGCGGCCAAGTCAACTTCGCCTAGATCGTTGTGTGGCAACCCCTTGGAGTAGTTGGCTATCTTTTTTGCATAGACATCTTCATCGCCATTAGTAGGATGGTCATCAATCGGAAGATTCTGTTGGAAGCGTGCTTGGTTCCGACGAACTGAGAACGCTTTCTCTGCACGTTCAATATTCGGATCAGACATGAATGTTTCCTCATTTTTCAGCGTAATGGTTTAAGTGGTTTACTTCTACTTAAGAACAATAGTTATACAGTACACTGCCCATCTTCTTAGACGTTACGTATGTAATTTTTTGGAGCATAAGATTAGGATTTCAATCAAAAGGTGAGGAAAGGGGAATTTTTCGATGTGGATGCTCTAGTAATATCCATCAGGGTTTAGTCAGGACAGAGAGGATGAGCACGGGAGAGGTTATATCCTCCCCCGCAAACGTTGTGTTTGCGATTCGGCCTCGCGTCTCTCTTTTTTGCGCCCAGGCAACTTTTTCAGCGCCTCCAGTTTCTGCTGCCAGTTATCAGGATCATTGGGAGCCAGTTGAATGGCTTTCTCGGCGGCGGCCAAGGCATCTTCATAACGGCGCAAATGCTTGAGCACGAGCGACTTGTTGTACCATGCTGAAGCCATACGCGGATAGAGGCGCGTTGCCTGCTCATACGCTTCAAGTGATTTTTGATAGTTGCCGAGATGGAAGTAGGCATTGCCTTGACCATTCCAGGCTAGAGGAGCGTTAGGATTGATAGTCAGTGCCTGATTATAGCTATCCAGCGCATCGCTATAGCGTCCGAGATGACAGAGAACATTCGCTTTGCCGTTCAATGCTGGTGCATAGCGTGGATCAAGACGTATGGCCTCATTATATGATCTCAGGGCTGTCTCATATTGTCTCATATCCACGAGCAGATTGCCGCGCCTATCCCAGGCTTTCACAAAAGAGGGCTCGCGCTCTAATGCACTGTTGTATGCCTCAAGCGCACCATCGAATACCTGCTGGGCATAAAGGACATTGCCAATGCCATACCACGACGGAGCATATCTATTGTTACATTTGACCGCTTCTTGATAGGATTGGAGCGCATCTTTAAGGCGCCCCATATCATACAGGGTGAGTCCTTTACTATTCCAGAACGTAGGATTCTTACGATCATGGGAGAGCGCACACTCAAAAGCACCCACAGCCTCTGTATAGCGCTTGAGTTGACGCAGCACTAACCCCTTGTTATGCCAAGCCCACACCATATATTGATCGTAATGCAGAGCGATCTCGAACGAACTGAGGGCTGCCTCAAGCTGACCTAAGGCACTTTGCGCCACTCCTTTGCCATTCCATGCCGGGGCATTATTAGTCTCCGGTGCCAGAGCACGATCAAAGGCTTCAAGCGCCTCTTTGTTACGGCCCAATTTGCTGAGGGCCGCACCCTGACCAACGAACACGGTAATAAGCTCTTTATCTGAGAGGCTCTTCTCAAATTTGAGAGCTTGGTTAAATGAAGCTAAAGCTTCGCGGTGCTGTCCATTATGTGCGAGGGCGAGTCCACGGCTCAGCCAAATCTGCGGGTTCATCGCATCAGTCTTCAAAGCGCGGTCATAAACGGCGATAGCGTCTTTGACTTTCTTTTGTGTGTAAAGAGTATAAGCATCTTGTAATAAGCTGCTAGTGTGCGTTGTTTTGCTCGGAATTGATGAAGTATAGGAAACTGTTGGCTGCGAAAGTGTATCGCTCGTGCGCTTTTTCTCGATAGCACGCAGTTTGTTTGCAACCTCTTGTGTACTTGCGGGACGTTTATCTGTATCCATCTCCAGCATTTGTTTGAGCAATGCATCGAGCTCTGCTGGAATAGCCGCATTGAGGCGCGAGGCAGACTGAAAGAAAAACGGCTGTTCGCTAGGGTCCACTCCTGTTAGTAAACAGTGCAAAAGCGCACCAAGGCTATAGATATCTGAACGTGGTGTGCTCTGGGATTTCCCATATTGTTCCGGAGCAGCATAGCCAGGAGAACCAAGCGCAACAGTGTCGTGTGACTTCCCTGGTTTGAAAATGCGAGCAATACCGAAGTCGATAAGAAAGATGTGTCCACGCTTATCAATCATTACATTTGACGGTTTGAGGTCGCGGAAGATGATCGGTGGCGATTGGTCGTGCAGGTAACTCAGGACATCGCATAATTCTAAGCTCCAATCGAGCACCTGCTCTAGCGGCATCGGTTTTCCGTTTGCCTGCTCCAAGTAATCTTCGAGCGTCTGGCCTTCAATGAAGTCCATCACCAGATAAGAACGCTCGTCCTCGGTGAAGTTGTCATAGATGCGTGGCAGGTTACGATGTAGCAAACTCGCCAACATATTTGCCTCACGCTGAAACGACTCTTCGGCATCCTGTATACGCGTAGGAGTAAGTCCTGCTCGGCTCATTTCTTTGACAGCGACAGAACGATTATTGAAACTGGTATCAGCTGCTTTATAGACAGCACCCATTCCACCTTGACCAATGCGGCAATCGAGTTGATAGCGCCCATTGAGCAAAGTTTGTTCCGGCAATGAGCCTGTTGTATGTTTGAAGAGGAGTGGCTCTGCACAATACTGGCAGAAGCGTGCGGTAGGTGGATTCTCCGCTCCGCAATTATCGCAAAAGTGCTCCCGCGTTGTCATATACCCTCAAAAATGTGTCATTCTATAACAATTCCACATCTATTTTACCATGAATTTGCTCTTCGATGACCGTCGTAGGGGCCTGATTTATCGCACCCGTCGTTGGGTGTTGATTCTTCGGCAACATTGACTATAGCGGCGACGGGCGCGATAAATGGGGCCCCTACGACGGATTCTCTTCAATCACGTGCCAGAGATGTAACCATTCGTCAATGCTCAATGTTTCGGCACGGCGACTTGCGTCAATGGCAGCAGTGGCAAGCCATGCTCGTACGGTTTCATTTTTGACATGTAAACCATGCGTCAGTGAATTATGGAGTTGCTTGCGCCGCTCACTGAAACCCGCCTGAACCACACGAAAGAAACTTTCTCGCTCCTGTGCTGCAAGTGGTACCTGCACCCGCTCCTGCTGGTGTACATCAATGCGTAATATCACCGAGTCCACCTTGGGAGCAGGATAGAATGCCTGCGCAGGCACGCGTGCTACGATGGATGGATGCCCATAGCATTGTACACTAATAGCCAGTAGACTCATATCACCAGGACTAGCAACGATGCGCTGTGCTACCTCGTATTGTACCATGACCACCATAGCTGTTGGTGGATTGCTACTCTCTAGAAAGTGCCGAAACGTAGGAGCCGTAATATAATAGGGTAGGTTTGCCACCAGCTTGTATGGTCTTTGCACAAATACCTCTGCTGGGTCTAAATAGAGCAGATTACGCGCTAGTAGCTCGACATGTGCATAGCGACGCGTCGTTTTTGCTAACAGAGCCAACATGTCGCGCTCTAACTCAACCGCCACCACGCGTTTTGCCCTCTGTGCCAGCTCGCGTGTCAAAACACCTGTACCTGCCCCCACTTCCAAGATTTCGTCATCAGGGGTAATAGTTGCGGCATTGACGATCTGAAGTAGCACAGAGCGGTCAATCAAAAAGTTCTGCCCAAAGGACTTATGTGGGCGCATGTTGTGTGCATAGAGTAAATTGCGCAAATCGCGCATATTGGTCAGGTCTATATCATCCAAAAAGTCTAACACGCTCGGTGTTGCTGCAATGCTCTCAGGATGCTCTGTACTTTCTGTCAAGTTTACCATCTCCACCTTCTGCGTCCGCTATTATATCTACGCCATTGCCCCCACATCTTACGTGGACGTATGGGTACGCCGAGAGCAGAGAGGACGATCAAAGCCATCACCGAGAACACACTCAACAGCACGAGTATGATAATGATTGGTAGCAAGATTGCGAAGGTCACTATTCCGAATAAGATGCCAATACCTGCCAAGAGATGCGCCAGAATAAGCAGTAACGGTTTGTAAAAGATGAATGCCAGGAAAATGAGCGTCATCCAACGAAACGCCTTGCGGTTACTGGCGCTACGCTGTGGGCGTGCCCATGGTGGTGCTTGATAGCTAGGTTGTCGGTAGGGTCGGTAGCCATACTCGAAGGCGTCTCCATCGGGACTAAACTGTTGTTTCTGTGCTTGTCCCTGCCGTTGCCCGTTGCTCTTAGGCTTCTCCTCGCGCAATTTTTGCCCAAATTGCCCAGTATATGGTTCTGACGGTGGCGTATATGCTTGCTGCACACTGTCCTGCGCTGGATAGCTATATGGTGGTATCGAGTCTTCAAACGTCGATGGATGCTCATTTTTAGGCATATCACCCGTCGTTTTAGGTTGTGTTGACCAGTAGTATGGTTGTGCCTGTATTTCAACGTCGCTATCGTGGGCCTGTTCTTGCCCCTGCGACTGTGGATACATTTCTTGTTGGCTCATGCCTGTATTCTCCTTGTGTTCCGCTCCGTGGACCCCTCACTACTATCTACGTCTTCTGATAAAGTTGGGTTGCATTCCGATATATCATAAAGCATAATAGCATACACAACAAACCGTGGGCACGCGGCGCGTGCCCACGGTTTGTTGTGTATGCTATTATGCTTTGGTTGCCACCTCTTTATCAAGGCGAGCCTCATCCCTAGCATTGATGACAGGCAGACTCCGTAGCTTGGCAGATTTGCCCTTGTTGTTGGTCAACTGCTCCGTAATGATATCTGTACCAACCTCTAGTGCTACGCTACTTAATGTAGGAGTGTGGCAGAGCATGTTGGTGTAGGACGCGTTGGCGAGTGGACAATAGCACTCGCCAGCTTTGATGCTGCGGCGTAGCTCGTCCGCTTTGGCCGTCGTCCACGTCGTGTGGAAATCATAGTTGTAATCACGCAGGTTGCCGACGGATTCGGCACGAATGCAGCAAGTCCAGACATCGCCGTTTGGTGCAATCTGTGCCGAGGCAATACCAGCTAGGCACGGAATGACCTGCCGCTTCTCCACCAACGTCTTCTTCACAATATCGTAATAGCGATCACGGAAGGACTGTGTGATACGCGAGACACCCGTAAAATGTGCCTTGCGGTTGTCGTCTTGCAACTTATCAATCACCGGGCGATATTTATTGATCGAGGGTGTAATGCCCATACCAACGGTATCTAACTCGACGCGCTCTTCGGCAATCTCGCTAATGAAAGAGTCAGGCTTTAGTTCGTTATGGACAAAACTATAGATATTTTCAAACTCGTCAACGTTGAAGTTTGAGATGACTGTGTGTACGCCCAACGTGAAGTTCTTGTAGCGGTCCTTGAGTGCTTTGAGACCTGCATAGGTGCGCATGGCGCGGTCGAAGTTACCTTTGACGCCACGCACAATATCATGCTTCTCGCCAACACCATCGAGAGAGAGATTGATAATAACTTCCGAGGTGGGTGCGGCTTGTAACACACGCTCGATGCGCCCAGGGATAATCTTGTCTTGAATACCATTGGTAGGGATATTGATGATACCAGGGCGGCAATGACGGTATGCCGCTTCCACCATCTCTGGCAAGTCTTTACGCAGCGTTGGCTCTCCGCCACTGAACGTAAACCAGAAAGCGTCGCGCCCAATTGATTCAAAGGTTTTGTTGTATTCTTCTATGGTAAAATCATCATTGGGCCGTTGCCATACATTGCAGGTCTTGCAACGTGAATTGCAGCGATAGCTCACACTGATCGTCAGATTAAGCGGATTTGCGAGTGGCTTACCCAGAATATAGGACGCCTGCATTTTTGCAACATTTGGTAAAATTTCAAGCACTGCTGTTTTTCCTCTCCTACAACCAGACAATAAGGAGATTTTGTAGGTTCTCTATTGTATCTTCGGTCAAAATATATAAGACTTGAGAAAGAGCAAATTTTTTTCCGCTTTTCCTTTGTTAAAGAGAATATACTATGTAGAGACCATAAAAGCGAACCTACAGAGGTAAGTACTACTTTTGGGGGGTATATGATTGACCTGACTGACCCAACACTTGATGAACGGTTACGTCGGCGCACAACTGAAGGTCGTTATGAGATAAGTGAGATAACACTTGTCCAGACTATTCGTGCCTTACAGACAGCGGATAATAGTGCAGGTGTACGCCGTCTGTCCGAGGTCTTGCTGTATCGCTGCGCCCCTGCGTTTCAGCGCCATTCGCAGGGCTTGCGCCATCGTCCAGACTTGCGCGAAGAGGCCATCGCAAATATGGGCGAACATCTTTTACGCGAGGCGCTCAATCCAAACGAAGTATTTATGACACAGAATTTTATTCATTATCTGCGCTGTCTCTGTGCTGATGAATTCAACCGTGTGCTTCGTCAAGAAGGTCTCTATTATCGGCGTGATGCCGAGGGTCGCCCATCGGGTCGCCCCCAGCATGTGCCACGTGCGTTGATAGAGCCATTACGTCCGGCACCGGCTGATGACGATAGTGCACCAGCCGCAGATGTTGCGGACCCACACGATCAATATGAGCAAGTCCATGCAGAAGACGAGAGTCGGCGTATCCTGACCTACCTGCACGATCAACTTGATCGCAAAATTATGGTGCTGCGTGCCATCGAAGGCATGAAGTGGGACGATATCGCAGTGATCTGCAAAAAGACAGAACGCACCGTTCGCTTACGCTATGAGCGAGCACGCAGCTACCTACGTGAGTGTATTAGTAAAGAACAAGTGGCTTACCCCACTACCATACGACAACAATAACGCGGAACAGAGAAAGGCGTTGGAGATGAATACAACGGATTTACAACACTTGAAAATGGCATGGTTAGCCGCCAAAGAGACGGGCAATACACAAACACAACTCAGTCTCCTGCGCGATCATCCAGAGCAGCAAGCGGCATTAATTGATTTTATCGCTGCTTACCATGCCACCAATGGAACAATCGCAGAGACAGGAGAGGGTGTGCTCTCCCAGATGACGCAACGTGCTTTACAAAGCGCATTGGAGCGTGTCTTTGTCGCGCCTACCGCAGCAGCAAATCTGGTCGAGCTACGCAAACAGCACGGCTATGCAACGCGGCAAGAGGCAGCAAAAGCACTGCGCTTGACCGTCGATGTCTGGCAAAAATTCGAGAATGGCACCATTCAACTTGCCAGTCTGAGCAAACGCCAACTCGACCGTTTCGCACAGTTTTTCCAGGTCAGCACCGATCAATTTGGCAACTTGCTCACCAATAGTCAAGGCCAAGCATCCATCTCAATGCTACGCCGCCAGACGCGTGCAGCCGCCAAAAGCAGCCAGGAGCCAGAGCAACAGAGTTTTGCGGAGGCACTCGCACGCAGCATCATGTCCAAAGCCGACAAAAAATATTGGTCAGAATAAATAGAGTTTCTGCACAAAAAAGCACAGTAGTTGCTGTGCTTTTTTGTGCAGAAACTCTATTTATTCTTTCTATCCTCATTGCCTCTCACGAGCGAGGTGAAAACGCCAACGGCACAGATACAGGCACACACGGTAAGTGCGACATGAAAACTATTGACGAATGTTGTCTGCAATGCCAGAGTGGAAGCAAGAGGACTTCCTCTACCATTAACAAGAGCCTGACCAGCGGCAGCACCTCCTAGACCAGCAAAGATAGCACCAGACAACGCCACGCTCACGCTCTGCCCTACAACACGACCCGTAGCCAAAAAGCCAGAGGCACTCCCCTGTTGCTTCCGTGGAGCCGATCCCATCAGCGCACTATTATTCGGCGATTGGAAAAGCGCCTGACCAGCACCCGCTACCATGAGACGCCAGATAATATCTACTACCGAACTATGGGCATTTAAGAAACTGATCAACACTAACCCAATACAGGCAATTGTTAAGCCACTAGCAGCTAGCCAACGAGTACCAATGCGGTCTGCTAATGAGCCGCTGATAGGTGCAACCAACGCAATTGTTATTGGTAACGGTGTCAGCAATAAGCCCACTTGCTCGGTGGGAAAGTGTCGTAGCTCTGTTAAGTAGAAAGGGAGAATAAAGCTCACCGCGAATAGTGAGAGGAAACTAATGACGAGACTCAAAATTGCGGACAAGAAGACGCGGTTGTGCAGGAGCGAAAAATCAATAATGGGATTAGCCACACGATGCTCGACAAAGGGCAAGGAGAGCAACGCGAGCACACCGACGATCAGAGCAGTAATCAAGAGTGGTGAAGACCAGCCAATTTCTTGCCCAAACGAGAGTCCCGCCGTAATCGCGGCGAGGCCGACGCCAAGTAGAATAGCACCCAACGGATCAAATCTCCCTGAATTGCGATGTAGTTTCTCTTTGAGCACAAATAGAGTAGCAATGATACCAATAATACCAATAGGCACATTGACATAGAAGATCAAACGCCAGGAGATGGCCGTGAGCAGGCCACCCAACGTCGGGCCAACACTTACACCAAGGGCTACAATGACTGCGTTGATGCCTAGAGCACGTCCGCGCTCTTGTGGCGGAAATGCATTGGTCAACATCGCTGGGCTGGCTGCGAAGAGCAAAGCACCACCCAAACCTTGCAAAGCACGTGCTGCAATGAGTAAGCCAAGTGTAGGGGCCGCGCCACAGATAGCAGAACCACCCGTAAAGACCACCAACCCGATAATCCAGATAGCTTTACGCCCAATCATATCCGCTAAGCGTCCGGCAGTAAGGAGCACAGCAGCCGTGACAACCAAGTATGAAATAATCACCCATTCAATGGCCCCACTGAGCGGCACCTTAAATTCATGTGCGATAGTTGGCAGGCTAATATTGACAATCGACGAGTCTAGCGTTGCCATAAATACACCCACCGCCACAATCGCCAGCATGGACCACTTGCCCGCCGTCTCACGGCCCTCGTCCTGTTTTTGTGGTTTATTTCCATCAGCGCTGGTATGAGGGCGCAATGAATTGCGCCCGTACAGTGGAGACAGTGCTTCGTTTTTTAGGGGGATATCGCGTTGTTGCATAGTTGTAATCCATGTTCCTCAAGATAAATGATAAAGAAGCGTCATTATGAATGCTATCTACATACAAAAAAATACACAGTCATAGCGATGCCAACGACAATTACAAAGAGGCGTATCCATTTTTGGTCGATTTTGCGTGCGTAGTAGGCACCGCCATAGCCGCCAATGATCGTTCCGACAATCATCAATAGTGCTTGCGGCCAGACCACGATACCGGCAATGATAAAGGCTATCACGGCCACACCATTGATGCAGGCAGTCAGCAATGTTTTTACCGCATTCATCATGTGGATATTTTCCATGCCCATGATGGAGAGGGTGGCTAGCATAAGAATGCCGATGCCGCCACCAAAGTAGCCACCATAGATAGCAATAATCAGTTGTGCAAATGACATACCTATCACTGTCGGAATTGAGAGTTGCGTATTTTCGACGTTACGCACGTGCAATAACTTCGTAATGTACGGGCTAGCGGCAAAGAGCACAGTTGCCAGAAATAGAAGATACGGCAAGAGATGGACAAAGATATTCTGCGGGGTGTGTAATAACAAGATCGCTCCTAGAATACCACCAATCAAGCTGGTGCCTACGAGTAACAAGAGTATGCCACGCCTCTGCTCGGCTAGCTCACGCCGATATGCTCCTATACTCGCAATTGAGCCAGGCCAGAGGGCGATGGTACTTGTTGTATTCGATGTAACTGGTGGGACACCCGTAAAGATCAGGGCAGGCACCGTGAAGAATGTGCCACCACCGGCAACAGCATTCAGCGTGCCCCCAATCACTGCTGCAATAAATAGGAGTAGGATTTGTGGAAATGTCATCGGAAAAACCTCTTGTGTATGGGCCATCTCTTATAGCATTGAGTATATCACGTACAGGATGAAGGAACGATTTCATACTTCCCCATACACTACTTTTCCACCCAATATTGTAGCTTGCACTCCATTCTCAATCATCTTCTCCTGTGGAACGTTCAGTATATCCTCGCGCAGAACAACGGCATCGCCAAGTTTGCCCACGGTGAGTGAGCCTTTGCGTTGTTCCTCGGCACCCGCATAGGCGGCTCCCATCGTATACCCCCAAAGAGCATCGGCAATAAGTAGAGCTTGATCGGGTAGCCACGGTGGACGCTGGGTCGATGGCACACGGCGCACTGTGGCGGCGTAGAGGATATTGAGTGGGTCGAAGGTTTCCACCGGGGCATCTGATCCCAAGGCAAGAGGAATGCCCATATTGTGCATGGTGCGATAGGCGTAAGCACGTTTGTGGCGTCTGCCCCAGTAGCGTTCGGCAATGTCGCGGTCGGCGACGGCATGGAAGGGCTGAATTGAGGCGATGACGCCCAGGCGGCGCATGCGTTGCAGGTCTTCCGGCGCGATCAATTGCACATGTTCAAGACGATAACGCAGAGGTGAGGTGGCATCGCTGACTGTGCCTTGCTCAGCGATTAGCTCTTGAGCGCGTTCAATGGCGTTCAGTGCGAATTGTGCGGCACGGTCGCCAATGGCATGAATAGCGATAATGAGACCCATTTCCGTTGCATCGCTCACGGTGTCCATCATGTCCTGCTCAGGTATGGTCAGAAGGCCGTAGTTATTGGGACTGCCCTCGAAGCTTTCAAGCATGGCGGCGGTCTGTGAACCAAGCGTGCCATCAGCAAAGATTTTGATTCCTCCAATACGTAAGAGATCATTGTCATGATTGTTGATTCCTTGCGTACGTAACTGCGGCAGCATCTGACGTGGTAAAATCATCTGCACACGCACACCCAGGCTACCCTCATCGCGCATTTCCTGGAACAGTTGCAGCGAGGTATCAGCCTCAATATCGTGAATGGTGGTGATACCCCTGCTCTGTAACTCTGTTTGTATGCGGCGTATCAGCATACGATTCATGTCCATATCGGGATGTTCAAGTATGTTATAGACAAGGTTCGTTGCACCCTCTTCTTGCAATATGCCCGTTGCTGCTCCATCGCCATCGCGCACAATAGCTCCTGTTTGCGGTTGCGGCGTCTCATCTGTGATATTTGCGCGTTGCAATGCCAACGAATTGACCCACAAAACATGACTATCATTGCTCCATAAAGCAACAGGATGGTGTGGGGCGACGACATCAAGAGAGGCTTTGCTAGGAAAACGCGGATTGTGCCATAGGTTTTTATCCCAATGTCCACCTACAATCCAGTGTCCCTTTGGAGTGAGCGGAACCTGTTGGCGCACCAACTCTGCCACTTCATCCTCGCTTTGACATGCGGCAGCGTCAATAAATTGAGCACGATAGGCTGTGTTGAGCAGGTGAATATGGGCATCAATAAAGCCGGGCAGAACGGTTCTGCCATGCAAGTCTAGCATATGGGTGTGTTGCCCACCGACGCGGCGCACCTCGTCATTCGTACCTACAGCAAGAATACGCCCACTCGTATCATCAATCGCCATCGCCTGTGCCCGTGGCTGTGCCGCATCCATAGTGTAGATGTTGCCATTCATGTAGAGGATTGTTGTCATGTAGTATGTCCTTCCGCGTACGATGTATATTTATTGAGAGATAAACTGCTCTATCGCATCGGCGAGTACCTGGGGACGTTGCCATTGGATGTCGTGCGCGGTATCAGGCATCCAAAGTACAGAGCAACGCTTCATGGTGCGTGCTACCTGTTCCGCCATATGTCCCTTCGCAACGGCGAACTCATCGGCGTTTTGCAATCGTTCTGGTAGTTCCTCATCGGGCCGCGGCTGTGCGGCGGCTGGCACAAGGAGGACTGGACAGGTAATTTTACTATAGTAGGATAACGCACGATCTTCCCATAACGCTTCACGAATGCGCCGTTGATGCTCCGCACTCAGACGCTCTTCAACCTGCCCATTTGGTAGATTATGTATGTAGGTATGGACGATTGCCTCGACCTCTGACGACCAGAACGTGCTCATTTCTTTCTGCATAGCGGCAATGAAGGCGTTGCGCGAGGCATACTGTTCTTTGGGGGCAGTTTCACGAATGAAGCGTTCACGCGTCATACCCGGCCAATGGCGCGGCTCCACATGGGGACAATCGACTAAAACGAGATGACTGATCAGGGCTGGATGACGAGCGGTCAGAACGAGCGCTATGCGTGCGCCAAGGCCGTGTCCTACCAGTACTACCTGTCCCATACCGAGAGCCGCCATGCCTTGTACGATATCCTCGGCCATCGTCACCATATCATAGCCGCTTTCGCAATGCTCGCTCAAACCATGCCCACGCAGATCAAAGGCCACAACCCGATGACGCACACAGAGACGTTCCGCGACCAAACGCCACGTATCGGCAGTGGCTCCCAAACCATGCAATAACACGATAGGTAATTCATCATTACTCTGCTCTAGAGCTGGCAGTACTGATGATAGTTGTAGCGGTTCGGCATCCCATTCCAAGTAATGTAATTGTATTGTATCAGCATCGATGAAGGCACTGTGCAGCTCAAGCATGTTAACCCTCTCTTTTCTATATCTCCTCTAACAGTAGGGACGGGGGTGGAGTGGTAGGGTGGTGGGGACCCTTGTGGTCGTCCATCGTCGCTACAACACCTCGCATCAACATAATGTTTTGGGAGCGGACGACCACAAGGGTCCCCACCACCCTGCCACTCCACCCCCGTCCCTACTGCAATGTGAGTCCCTTTCTATATTCCATTCCTTTTAATTAAATAGCACTAGCACTATTGTCTTGAAATAATATACACGCTGACAACGATAAGAAATCCACCCACGATAGTCGTCAATGTAAGTTGATCGTGCAGGAGCAGAATAGCTAACAACGTCCCTAATAATGGTTGAATACACAATGTTGCTGCAGCCGACGAACCATCTACCCTTGCTAACCCTTGAAACCAAGCAAGATAAGCAATCACCGTAGACATCAGGGCTAGCCAGAATACGCCGAGCCATGCCACAAGTCCCAGAGGATGCCAGCCAGAGGTATACAGCTGCCAACCCATAATAGGTATCCAGAAGACAGTGCTGCCCACAATCGCAGCGGCTGTGATCAGCAGAGGTGAATGTTTGACCAGCAACGCCTTTCCACGTACTGTATAAAATGCCTCAAACACGAGTGCAATAACGACCAGCAGATCACCTAGAATACGTAACGCTCCACCACCACTAGGAATGTTGGGAATCAGACTACGCTCAATAATCAAATACATACCAAGAAATCCCAGCAACAAAGCACCTGCTGTTTGCAGCTTGAAACGCTCGCGCAACAGTATCCAGGATAGTGCGGCAGTAAAGATGGATTCGCTCGTAATCAACAAAGCCACGTCGGAGGCCGTCGTCAATGCCAAGCCTCCATACTCCAGCATTTTGTTGATGACAAAGCCGACCAGTGCCAATACTACTAGTTGCGGGAGATCACGCAATGTCAAATGCAGGTCCTTACGCTTGAGGATAAGCAAGGGAAGCAAAATCAAAGCGGCGATACCCATTCTCAAAGCATTCATAGCATTGACGGAAATATCCACTAACACAAATTTTGCAGCGGTATAGCTGCTAGCCCATAGAATATTGGCAAGAATTAGGAGAAACCACGAAAAGATACGTTGCGAGGGTTGCACAGGGCGAATTGACGACTCAGTTCCGCTTTGTGAAGACAACGTACTTTGCCTTTCAGAATAGTAGATAGGCGCTATGAATGTGCAGGCCCTACCTTACTACAAGAATAAGCGACATCCACTAACTTTGTCAATCCACCCCACAAGTCCCACTTGATTGCTCATCGTGGTACAGCATGATATGATTGTTGGCGGATAATCGTTTTATGAAATCGCCGAGAGAGCGGAACAAGAGGCAGGAGACCCAGTTCGATGGGGAAAAAAGTTTTCGTTCTGTGCTTCATATTGGCAATACTCATCATCTTATCTGGTGTGTATGTCATTGGTGGAACGCAGGCATATACACGTTTTCAACAGAATGCACTCGCAGCCCAACATTATTGCCGAGATCAAGCACCTGTCCATATTTGTGTGAACACGCCCAAAGCGATTTTCAGCGCATTTTACCCTTCCTATGTAACGACACATACTCCTCTGTTTATTGTTGAATATAGCAGTACACACTCACTTCCTTTGTCAATTAGCGTGAGTATCACTGGCTTCAGTCAGGTGGAGACACACCCTGTCAAGGCGATACTATCGCTACAACAACAGTATTTTGTACCACGTCTGCTACAGACGAATGCGATGACAACGCTGAGTGGCTTGACGCGTGAACTGCCAACTTTTCTGCATGTGCAGGTCAGTGATGGCAACAAACATAATTATTATACGAATGATATTCCGCTCCTCGTTCACTCACGCTGGTTGATGGAGTGGACAAAGGCGAACCGCCTGCAAATTGCTGCCTGGGTAACTCCCGATGATCGCACGATCATGGCGCTTGTAGCACAGGCAACAAATTTGCTCTCGAAACAATTGCCGCCTGTACCATTAGGTATGGTGGCCTATGCGGCTACCACAACAAGGCAGATTCAAGATCAGGTTGATGCTATCTATGATGCCTTGCGCTTAGAAAATATGCGTTATATCAATACGACAGTTCCTTATACTGGCGTGGATAATGGTGCAGTTGCAACGCAAAAGGTGCAGCTTCCTTCTGAGGTGCTCAAGCAGCACAGTGGAATGTGCATCGAGCTAACGACATTACTCGCCTCTGCTGTAGAGAATATCGGACTACATACAGAGATTGTTATTATTTCTGGGCATGCATTTCTTGGTGTTGCGACAACAATAAATCAGACACATTTTGAATATTGGGATGCGGTAGATGTGGATAATCATGTAGCGGGAGACTCCGCGAATGCTGCGGGAGACGCTCTCTATGCAAAAAATGTGCAGCAGCATACGGTACTTGATACTATATCGATCAGTGATGCACGTATAGCAGGTGTGGGGCCGATGTTGTAGGGATGATGTTCATTGAGGGAGGATAGCTATTTTTAGCACGATAGACTTTCCAATATGGTTTGCACTCGGTTGCTACGGTGGGTTAGCCTGCTGCATGTTAGCGATTGCTGCAAACGCACTCTATATCTCACTGCTTAGGCGTGGGACGACACGGCAACTCGCGAGTGCTATCGTGACCTGTGTTGTCTCGGCCTTGTTGTTGCTGCCCGCTATTCTTTGGTATCATTGGCGCTTCGAGAATGTGCAAGGGGCACTTTCTAGCGCGGAGATACAAGTAGCGCTGGTATACGTTATGCTGTGGGGATGGGTAGTACCACTGAGTATAACCTCATCTTTTTGTCTTTTTACGTTCCCGCGTACCTCAACAAACTCGACGTATATTCCTAGTCAAAGGCGTAGTACGCTTACTAATGCGAAAACTGCGTTACAACCACCGCGACGCCAGCCAGGAGTGGTGCCGTCTTATGTTTTTCCCGACGATTCCCCTTGGGGTTGGCTGGAACATCGTGGAGGACGCTTTCAAGGCCAGCGTTTAGAACTCAAGCGAGCGATTGTGACGATAGGACGCGGCGAGGATAACGATATCTGGCTTGATGATGAGATGGCTTCGCGCTATCATGCTGAGCTTGCCTGGGACCAGGGACAGGTCTATATCACCGATTGTGACAGCCTGAATGGTGTGTTGCTCAATGGAAGGCGTATTCGTAGGTCTGCACTCATTGCATCACAGGAACTACTAGAGATCGGTTCGCACCGTTTCATCTTTATTCAGGCAGATTCAAAAGATTCATCTTTGGAGTTGAGTGATCCTCTAGCACATCATACGTGGCGTTCTTCCTTGGAGCCGTTGACAGTGAATAGTCGGGCGTATAATGATGCGTGGCCGCCTACTCGTCCTCTTGTGGATAATGGAATACATAATCCCACAACACCACCTATAGCGTCGCTCTCTGCAGCCGATGTGGCGATGACACCAAGCTGGCAAGAAACCGCCGAGATTGAGCAGGTGAGTTCTCCGCCACAAGCGCTTGGCCCTGGCGCTATGTCCATTTGTGATGGAGAGTTGGCCGGGAAGATGTTTCTGTTAGATCGTCCCTTTATCATTGTGGGACGTGGTAGTGAGTGCGATGTGGTGATTGACGATGCCTCTATTTCGCGCATCCATGTGCAGTTCTCACGGCAGACAGATGGGAGCTATGTTCAAGACTTGGTAAGTCGCAATGGAACGAAGGTGAACGACGAACCTTTAACGAAACCGCACCTGCTCATGCAAGGTGATGTGGTGTGTATTGGAAATATTCGCCTCGAATATATCGAGGTCACGACGGCTAGTACTATCCCCTTGTCATTCATCATTACGCCACACCCTTTTACGCGCTCTATGAGCGGCCCCGTCCCGCTGCGGTTGCCGAGCAAACCGAAACTGTAAATTAACTAAAGGTGTCTGCCAATTACTATGGTACCTTCCCCCTCAATATGATATTATCAATGCACGAGAAAATAGCACACCCACGGGAATAGAGGGCTTGTCACATGGCAGAGTATGTTGGAAAACAACTAGGCAACTATCGCATTATGCGCCTGCTGGGACGTGGCGGCTTCGCCGATGTCTATCTAGGCGAACACATCTTCCTCAAAACACACGTCGCCGTCAAAATCCTGCACAAATCGATGCAACCCAACATTCTACAAACCTTCCTCACCGAGGCCCAGACCATCGCTCGCCTGCGCAACCCGCATATCGTGCAGATTCTCGACTTCGGCGTTGAGAACGACGCAGGTATCCCCTTCCTGGTCATGCACTATGCCCCCAAAGGCACTCTCCGCGACCTACATCCTGAAGGCTCGACAGTGCCTCTCGCAACCGTCATTGCCTATACCAAACAGATCGCCACAGCTCTACAGCATGCCCACGACCAGAAGCTCATTCACCAGGACGTGAAACCCGAAAACATGCTGCTAGGTGACAACAACGAAGTCATGCTCAGCGACTTCGGCGTCGTCGCCGTTGTCCACAGCACCGCCTCCCTCAAGACCGGAGCCAGCATGGGTACCATCCATTACATGGCTCCCGAACAAATCAACGGCAAACCACGTCCTGCCAGCGACCAATACGCCCTCGGATATTGTTGCCTACGAATGGCTCTCCGGCAACCGCCCCTACGACGCTCCGCTGCCCATCCAGATCGCCATGCAACACCTCACCGAAACACCGCCTCCACTAGTAGGCAAAGTTTCTCCCGAAGTGGAACAAGTCATTATGAAAGCTATCTCCAAAAAGCCAGAGGACCGCTACGACAGCATCGAAGCCTTCGCCAGCGCACTGGAAGATGCAGCGAATAAGAAGAAACTTATCCCAATAGGCACAACCCTACTCACCTACACAGGCCATTCTGAATCTGTACGGTCAGTCGCATGGTCTCCTGATGGCTCACGTATCGCGTCCGCTTCCAAAGACAAAACGGTGCAAGTTTGGGATGCGAACACCGCTCGATCTGTCTCTATCTTCACAGGCCACTCCGTTCAAGTGGATGCGGTAGTGTGGTCTCCTGGTGGAAAATATCTTGCTTCTGGTGGGGAAGATAAAACAGTGCAGATATGGGATACTTCAGCTCAATTGAAGTTCAAATATACGGGACACTCTCACTATATAATGGGCTTAGCTTGGTCTCCTGATGGCATGCGCATTGCTTCTGGGTCTTTAGATAAGACGGTGCAAATATGGGATGCCACTACAGGCAAACTTTTTCTCACCTACAAAGGACACGCCTATCCTGTAGAAACACTAGCTTAGTCTCCTAATAACATTTATGTCACATCTGGTTCTGATGATGATACAGCACAGATATGGGAAGCCGCCACAGGGAAACGTATCTACACTCGTAAGGAAAATGAAGGTATTTTGTCAGTAGCATGGTCTCCTGATAGCACACGTATTGCGTCGGGTTGTCGTGATAAGACAGTACAGGTGTGGCAGGCGGTGTGATGGTTTGTGAGTGCGGTAGGCACGAGAGGCGAGAAAAGCACTAGACGCGGACGGGCATATTTGGTACCCTGCAAGCACTACAACAGATAGGAGTAGAAACTGCAATGTCCAACAAACCGTGGGATGATATTATCAAGAAGTTGATCAACACGAACCCAGTTGCCTTTGTCAAATGGCTGGTCCCGAATGCCACCTTTGTGCGCCAATTGCCCTTAGTCTTGGAACACGAAGATGTGTCGGTCGATGGCCTCTTTGAACTGACCGTCAATGGCAAACCGATGTTGCTCCACATCGAGGTTCAGACCTATAATGACGATGAGATGGATGAGCGCATGTTGTATTATAATGTACTCACATGGCGCAAATACAAATTGCCTGTGCTCTCGTGCGTCATCTATTTACTTTTGGATGGCACCATTTGTCCCTCACCAATGAGCTTAGATGTGCCAACCGGAGCGCCTTCTATTCATTTCTTTTTTCGTAATATCGAGATGTCTAAGCTCTCCTTTGATGAGGTGGTACAGATCAAAGAGGTAGGCATCTTGCCACTGTTGCCTTTAACCAAAGGAGGCGCGACGCGTCAAGGCATTAACCGGATGTTTCAGGAAATCCAACGTACCGATACCCTCGATGAGGTTGAGAAAGCCGCTTTGGAGGTGATTGGCTACAGCTGCGTTAGTCTTCAGAAGACAGAGCCTTGCCGACCAGCAATGGCTCATCAGGAGGTTTCGAGAGATGCATGATCGTTTACAAGAATCCCCGATTTATCAGGAGATTCTTCACAAAGGACTGGAAAAAGGTTTATGTGAGGGCCATGAGAGTGGCATAGCAGTAGGATTAGCGCAAGGCCGTTTAGAAGCGACACGTGATACACTACTGAGTTTTGTCGATGCACGTTTTCCCCAACTCAGTAAGTTAGCAGAAGAGCAGGCAAAGCTTATTACTGATATAGCGTTGCTTCAACAGCTTGTTTCAAAGATTGGGGCGGCACAGACACAGGTTGAGACACAACAGATTCTGTTGACATGGAAAAAGTTTAACGCGTGAGCTTAGGAAGAATAAAGAAGCAAAATACAAATATGCTATGGCTTCGCCATAGCATATTTGTATTTTGCTTCTTTATTCTTCCATCAAGCTTGGGCCTGCTCAAGAGCTGCCTTCAATTGCTTATATACAGTATCCAGATGCTCTGGCATGACTTTGATATCGGCGACGACGGGCATAAAATTGGTATCGCCATTCCAGCGTGGCACGATGTGATAGTGCATATGGTCGGCAAAGCCAGCGCCTGCCACCTTGCCCTCGTTAATGCCCATGTTGAAGCCATCGGGATTCATCGCCACGCGTAAGGCTTTGAGCGCGAGTTGCGCCTGCGTCATGAGTTCGGTCAGTGTCTCAGTATCGAGAAGAGAAATGCTTCCGACGTGCTGAAAGGGTGCGATCATCAGGTGGCCGTTGTTATAGGGATAGCGGTTGAGCATCATAAAGCAACGCTCACCGCGATACAGAATGTGGTATTCATCGTCGCGCTGAGCTGCGGGTTGCGTACAAAAAATGCATCCTGGCGGTGGGGGTGTCTTGGGTGCAATAAACGCCATACGCCAAGGTGCCCATAAGTTTTCCATAGTATTCCTTAGGAAGGTGATGAAACCCACTCTGTGGCCCATGACTGAATTGCATCTACCACAGGCTTGAGCGCACGCCCCTTCTCGGTGAGCTGATATTCAACACGTACAGGAATCTGTGGATACACCGCACGCGTGACAATATCCTCAAACTCTAGTTCACGTAAACGGTCACTCAAGACACGATCAGAGAGACCTTCGACCAGTGAGGTCAACTCACAAAAGCGTCGCGGGCCATCCATGAGGGCGTGCAAGAGTAAGCCTGTCCAGCGTTTACCGAGTATTTGAGTAGCATGCTCATAACGGGGACATGTGTGTGTCATCGATGTAGAAGAAAATGTTATGTCAGTGGGCTTCGCCGCCATGTTCGCCTGCCATTTCTGGTCCGGTCACGAATAAACCAGGATAGGAAAAAACCATTAGTATCACGTAAGCTATAGTATACCATATTTTCCTACTCTAAGGCAAGCGACGTTACATATAAAAAGTAAGCGTAAATGCAAATTACATTGGGCAAAAAATGATACAATTATGTTATGCTGAACGTCTCTCTGGCTACGCAACTGAATACATTTCAACTTTCAGTAAGCTTCTCTGCGGAAATGGGAACGACGACGGTGCTACTGGGCGAGAGTGGTGCTGGTAAAAGTACAGTGTTGCGCTTGCTAGCGGGGCTTTTGCAGCCACAACGCGGACATATTGCGCTAGCTAATGTGATCTATTTTGATAGTGAACAACATATTGCGGTTCCACCACAGGAACGGCCTTTTGGCTATGTATTCCAAGATTATGCCCTCTTTCCCCATTTGAGTGTCTTCGAGAATGTGGCTTTTGGTTTACGCGCACAATACCTCTCGCGTAACACGATTCGTCAGCGTGTAGGGGAGGCGCTTGAACAGGTCCATTTGCTCGGATTTGATACACGCAAGCCTACACAGCTTTCAGGTGGACAACAACAACGGGTTGCTATCGCACGCGCACTAGCTCTGCAACCACAGTTGTTATTACTGGATGAACCACTAGCTGCCCTCGATGTGCAAACACGCCGCGAGGTACGCCAGGAGTTACGACACATTCTAACCGATGTAGGGGTCACAACAGTCATGGTGACACATCAATATCTCGAAGCACTGCTCTTTGGTCAACATATTCTTGTGCTCGATTCTGGTAATGTCATTCAGCAGGGAGGTCAACGCGACCTGCTAGAGCATCCACGTTCTTCATATGTCGCTGAATTAGTGGGTATCAACTTCTTTCAAGGAACAATTCTCCGCATCGAGTCGAACGCGCTCTGTGTCATTCAGCTGCAACATGGGGCACAAAGCATGGAGGTTATGGCGATGCTTAAAGATACACTATCGACAGGAGAACATATTGTCCCAGGGGAGGGAGCCTATGTAGTCGTTGATCCTCATAGCATCACACTGTATCAACAGCCGCCGGATAGCTCGGCACGCAACGTTTTCCAAGGGGAGATTGTACAGGTATTGGATGGGGGTAATGGCGATGGATCAGATGGGACGGTCCGTGTGAGCATCATGCTGAACCATGCGCCACCAACCGTGCCACCGCTCACAGCCGAGATCACAGCCACCTCTGCACAACGCATGGATTTAAGCGAAGGGAAACACATCTACGCCACCTTCAAAGCGACTGAGGCACGCGCCTATCTGTAGGGGCGTCCAAGCCCCTCCCGCTTGTGGGCGCCCTTACTCATGCACCGTTTCGCTCTGCCACTGGCAGGTTTCGGGAATACTCGCTTTGAGCGCCTCTGCTAGAGCATCAATAGCGGTCACTTCATCACGATAGACGGCCCATGCCTTCGTTTTCTGTTGGGGATCATTGACCTTACGGTATACCGTCACGCTAATACGTTTCCCGTTGGGAAAAAACTCTTCTTTTATGCGTGCCAAGTCTGACCAAGCAATCTCAACCACTTCTCCATTGCGGCTACGTTTCACCAATCCATCAGGAGCCAGCGTAATCGTAAATGGCATAGGGGCCACGATACGCAGATAGAGAATAAAGCCAAAGATAAACACAATCGCGGCAATGGTGCTACCCACAGCCGAGGCCCCCTGATGGATAGCGATCCATAGTACCAAAGCAGTGACGCTAATCACACCCACCGTTGTCACAACACTTTTGAAGCGACTCAAGCCGGGTCCGATAAATGTTTGTTCATGCGTTACCGAAGATGAAGTCATAGGGAATACTTCCTAAAGATGTAATCTGACGATGTGTCTTTGTAATGTATTGTATCATAGTTCCTCCAAAAATATCTCAGGTGCATAGAAGAAGGCGTCGTATTACTCTACCCACCTTCAATCGACGAGGTATGTAGTAGGGACCAGCTTCAGCGCGTCCGCCCGTGCGATTGATCGCCGCGTGCGTCCGACACTTAGGCACAACTACCTGGGCAGTGACCAGTGCAGGTGGGGTCGCTTGCGTTGCATACCCCGCTACAGCAGACCGAGGGATTGTCAATGTAGCAAGTGACTCCTCCTGATGTGAGACAACACTGCTGGCCGTTGTTTACGCAAAACGAGGGTGGCTGACAGCAGAATACTCCAAAACCACAGGCTTGGCTATTGGGACAACACCCCGCCTCAATCGTACAGGTTTGGCATGAGGGAGAGCAAGTGCCATTACAACTGGTTTGCCCCGACGGACAGGCGCAAGCCCCGCTCTGACAGGTCTCCCCACTCTGACAGGTAATGCCACAGCCGCCGCCGTTGTTAGGGTCAGTCTGTGTATTGACACAGGTATCATTACAATTGGTTTGCCCCGATGGACAGACACAGCTCGTTCCCGAACAAGTCCCGCCGCTAGGACACGCGACACAAGTGCCACCGCAGTTGGTTTGCCCTGACGCACAGCACAACCCTTTGGTGCAGTTGCCCCCACAACAATCGCTGTTTTGGTGACAGGTGGCCCCGTTAGCCGCGCAAGGAGTCACACAGGTGCCGCTCTGACAGATTTGTCCCGTGCTACAGGCGTGCCCACAGGCTCCGCAGTTGCTCGCATCAGTCTGCTCGTTGACACAGGTGCCGCTACAGCAGCTCTGCCCCGATGGGCAGTCGCCGTGTGTGCCGCAGGTACAGGCCCCCTTCACACACGTCTCACTCGAGGCGCAGACGTGCCCACACGCGCCACAGTTGTTAGGATCGGTTTTTGAGTTGACACAACTGCCCCCACAATTGGTCTGGCCGATGGTGCACCAGATGCCTGCTACCAGTCGTTGCCATTGCCACAGACATGTCCACAACTGCCACAGTTATTGGGGTCGCTATGCAGATTGACACAGACCCCATTGCAGAGGCTGTACCCATTGGCACACCGACAGACGCCTTGGCTGCACGAAGAGCCAGAAGGGCAGACCGTGCTACAACTACCACAGTGGTTGGGATCGGTGTGCAGGTTCACGCAGGTGCTATTACAATTGGTCGGACCGCTACCCCCAAGGTTTGTCCGGGCTGGCACGCCTGACCACAGCCACTACAATTGTAAGCATTGGTGAGCAGGTTCACGCAGGCGCCATTACACTCGGTCAGGCCGCTGGGGCAGACGCAGGTGCCATTGCTACACGTCGCCCCATTGCAGCAGTGCGATTTGCTCGTGGCGCAGGGCTGTCCCGGCCCGGACTGGTACAGGTAGCCGCCAGAACCGTTTCCACTCCCAGTAACGAGAACAGGCTCCCGACCGCCGTCGCAAGCAAGCCTTTGAGAATCTGTCGACGGGAGGTGCCTTACGCCAAGGCTTTGGTCAGCTCATCAAAACGCGAAGAGTTCATTCCCCTTCTCTCCTTTGAAATACACATGTGGACTTTCCCATGTCTAGATGACGCGAGGAGCAAGTGGGGCGTGTTTTAGACGACAGAGCGGGTGGAGTCCACGAGGCGCCGTTCCCCTGCACGCTCGTTCGCCACCATTGGAGAACACAGTGACAAACGGGCCTCTTCTTACACACGGGACAGACATAGCCCAGTTCTCCCCTACTTTGCGCAGCAGTCACGCCAATAGAGAAAAAGCCAAACAGGTCGGCTAGGGAGTTTCAGCATCCTCCAGAGTCATCGGATACGTAGAATAGAGATGAAAATACACGACCCTAGCGGATATAAGCTATACTACTCTAACATATACTCGATATTCTTGGGTTTGTCAACCCATGTGTCCAGATAGAAGCTTGAGCCTCCGAGCCTCCTATGACACTTTGCTTCTCTGTGTGCATATGATATACTATTGCAGTATCCTAAGAGCGGATCGTAAAAGAGAGCCAGCCACAGAGCATCCCACCTTCATGTATTGTACATGAGTATGCCGAGAAGGTCAATTGATAAAGCACTAGGTGCGCTGTCTCAAATAGCAGCCTTTCTCATGTGCATGTATCGTACACCTCTTAATAGTTGGCCTACTAGCAAAACCTAGTGCCTATGTAAAGAAAGAGGGGAAGGAAACTATGTCTACACAGCATACTTGGGAAACATCTCGTAGGGTGCCCACAGGCACCCTCACTGACACTTCTGGTGTCAATACACAAGCTCTGCCAAAAAGGATTACGGGTACGTTGCTGGCGACGCAGGGCTATGTGATAGGTATCGAGATCAGTGGTAGTGGTGCCCGCCAATCGGTGGCGTTAGCGGACCTGAATGGAAACATTCTACATCGTATCCGCCGTCCTCTGGAGCACGTTGCTGATACTGAGACTGTCTTACAGCTTCTAAATGATATGCTGGCTGAAGTGGTAAGTCCTGCCCGTCTCAGCGAAGGGCGCGTCCTGCGTGTCGGTATTACTGTCGGTGGACTGGTTGATGCAACACATGGTGTGGTACGTACCTTGCATCATGCACACGGTTGGGATAACTTTCCTTTACAGGATTATTTTGCCGAGCGCTTAGAGGTTCCGTGTATCATTGATAACAACGCCAATGCTGCGGCGCTAGCAGAAGTGCAATGCGGCATTGGCATCGGTGAACGCAGCGTTCTTTATGTAGGTCTGGGACGTGGTATTGGCGGTGGATTAGTTGTGAATGGCAGAGTCTATCATGGGACGACGTGTACAGCAGGCGAGATTGGTCATATGCTGGTGAAAGAGGATGGGGCGAAATGCTCATGTGGCCGCTTTGGGCACCTCGAAACCATTGCATCAGCGCAGGCTATTGTCCGTAATATGATCGGCTTGTCAGTAGAATATCCGGAGACGGTAGCTGCTATTCATCGTGTAACCGAAGCACGAGCCGAACGTATTACAGCAGAGCAGATCTATCATCTGGCGGCAGAGGGAGACAAAATTGCCCAGCAGATCGTGCAGGAGGTCAATACCTATCTGGGTAATGCCCTTGCAAATATCGTTCATTTAATGAACCCAGGGATGATTATCCTCGGTGGGCCAGTGGCACTGGCGGGAGAATTGCTCATCGCACCGCTACAGTCACGGATACAGACGTTGTGTCTACCAGCAGCGAGCCAATTCCTTCGTATCGTACAGAGTAGTCTTGGCAGCGAAGCAAATATCGTAGGCGCAGTCACACTGGCATTACAAGACGTTTGAGCATTATGACGTGAGAAGCTAGTTTATGGTAGAAACAGGACGGAGCATTTCCAAGCGCTATCTCCTGCAACGTCTATTGAAGCAGGGTTATTATTGTGCTGTTTATCAAGGGTCCGATCACGTATTGCAACGACCTGTTGCAGTCAAGGTTGTGCCTGCTGCACATAGTGCAGACTATCGTGCTGCAATTCGCACCATCGCGCAGTTTTCTCATGCCAACATTATTCCTATCTATGATTTAATTATTGAGCCGGAGACGTTGTACGTTGTACAAGAGTATGTTGAGGGCGATGATTTTGCCGCATTACTGCAAACGCAGCAAATGCCCTTCCAAGTGACAGACCTGGGAGTGCAAATCTGCCAAGCATTGCTCTACGCACGTAGCGTTTCCCCCAAAGTGTGCCATGGAGACCTGACTCCTTCTGCCATCATACGCGATCAACGTGGGCTAATACACATCAATAATTTCGCACTTCCTAGTGATAGCTACTACTTCACGAATTGGAGTATGTTCGGAGGTGAGGGAGCACCTCTTGCTGATCGAGAATTGCCTTGGGGCCAGTACACCGACGGCAGAGGCAGCGATGATACGCGTGCCGTTGGCATTCTGCTCTATCAACTGCTCGCAGGGCGCAATCCTGGCACAACTACGGTCGAGCCTCCTGTCGATGGGCGCTTACGCTTTCTACGTAACGTGCCACCTGAACTGTGTGAAGTGATTGCCCGTGTGGTCATACGACAACATCCGCAACCTCTTACCGGCGTGGAAAGCCTCTATAACGAACTGAAGATGTTAGCGGAGGCGTATGAATCTATTCCACAAATACCTGTGCCTACCAGCAGAGGCAGCTACCAACCTGAAGGGAGTGCCGGATCTGCACCGCTTCCGCCCATTGGAACAGGAAAGCTCGTCACAGCCCTACCAATGCGCGAGACTGCCCAACAGGGTGCGGGTTTATCGGCCTATCGTCCTGATACCAATGCGCAACAAGTGGCTGCGATGCAGCCCTCCCCGGCTGCTCCTACCATCGCCGATGTCTCAATCAAGCTTACAGCTGCACGCCAAGCAGCCTATCCAGAGACAGCCGCCAATACATCTGCGCATCGTTTGAGTCTTCCACTGCTGATAGCAATCGGCATCGTTGTGTTTGCGCTCTTCTTCGCCATCGGCTATTTTGCCGCCACCCATATGGTGCATTAACACTAGCATATTCGGGCTATACTCATCCGAATTGTCTCCTATTTTCGTCTTACACGATAGGGATGTTTTTGTATGCTCGTTTTGTGGTAGGCACGCAAACGACTACGATGCACAACGGGGAGTTTCTCTTATGCAGTCGAAAGATATGCACAGTTATGTTGCTGAGCAACCACGAACACTTGGCACTTTGCCTGAAGCCTCCTCAATACCAGAAAACACGCAGCAGAAGCGCCCCTTCACTTTTGAAATCCACGCTACGCTACCACCTCTTGAGAATTCACCTACAATTATGCAGCGTGCTGATGAAGTAGATACCATTCAGCGCATGTTGACTGATGCACAAACCAGCGCGGTTATGCTGGTTGGTAGTCCAGGGGCAGGAAAATCCACGCTCGCTTCTTTGCTCTTCCATCGGCTTCTGCTCGCTCAACAAGCTGGTATGCCTGTTCCGCGCTATCTCGTCTGGCTCACCGTTGGCCCTCACACTACTATTCCTCATATGCTCTCCGCTCTCCTCGATAGCATCGATATGAGTGATCCTGCCTTCTTCCTGCTCGCACCAGGGCAGCAATTGTCCATATTGTTGCGTGCGCTCCGTCGTCCACAAGAAAACGCTTTTATTGTCCTTGATCATTTTGAGTCACTCCTTCAACCGGAGACCCATCAGGACGCAACGGGACGTGGTGCTTTATCCTTGTTCCTGGAATTGCTCCAGACAGAGATTGGCACGAGCCGTATCTTGCTGACCAGCTATGAATCGCCTTATGACGAAAACATGGCGGAGACACGGGTACGTACCTGTCTTATTGCTCGCATCAGTCTAGCAGAAGGTGTGCTGCTGCTGCAACAACGTGATATGCAAGCGTCACCGGAAGAACTATCATTGGCGTGGCAACGTTGTGCGGGCCACGTCTTCGCCCTCGTACTCGTGAGCGCCCTCGTTCGTCTCAGTAGCCTACCACTACATAGCCTCCTGGCCGATTCCCACTATCAGTCATTGTGGAGCGGAGATGTGACACTTCATCTTGTCGCTGCTGTCTACCACTACCTTAGCCCTATTCAATACGTAATTATGCGTGCATTAACCTTATTTAATGAGCCAGTCCCTATGCAGGCCATCACCGCCACGGTTACAGGGAGCAATGATAGCGCACCATCGTCTCCTTTCGAATTCGAAAAAGCACTAGATATCCTCACACAGTTTGCTCTGGTTCAATCAGTCACCAATGCTTCAGGCCAACACTGTTATACGCTCCACCCATTGATGCGCCACTATGTATTGGAGCATTATCTTGAAGGTAATGACCTTGGCAGAGGTTTCGCGCTCTCACTTGGCGTAGGACAACAGCAACAGCTTGCTATTCAGACTTCCAACGACGCTACTGCGTCTAGCTTTGGGTCTACCAGTGATCAGGGAGTCAGCAATGCATCACTTGCAAATAGCCCGGAAGCCAAACAAGTCGCACTGGCCGCTGGACATATGCAGGTCGCTCGTTATTACTACACACTTGCACAGCAATACTGTCCACCGCGTGAGCAGCGCAAGGGGTTACAGGATATTGTGCCTTGGTTGGCGGTGGTACGTCATTTGTGCCTTGGTTGGCACTGGCAGGATGCTTGTGATCTTCTGTTCAGAGAGAACCTGCACGAAACAATGGTGCAATGGGGTGCCTGGGATACATTGATCGGGCTGTACACAGCCTTGCTCCCACCCTTTGGTTCGGTGCAGCGCAAAGATGAAGCGCTTCTCAATAGTCACCTGGGCATGCTCTATGGACGCCAAGGTGACTTGGAACAAAGCCAGCACTATTATGCCCAAGCTCTTGCGATCCAACGTGAGCTTGGCGACCGTCATGGTGAAGCAACAATGCTGACAAACCAAGGAGAATTATTTCGTATGCATAACGAATGGGAGCAAGCGCGTACGAATTTTGAGCAAGCATTGCTACTCAATCGGCAAGAGCAAGACCCCTTGCTACAATGCATTACCTTACACAACTTGGGACTCCTCTATCATAGTGCAAAGGAGCATCAATCGGCGCAAAGCTACTATCGTGCCGCCTTAAAATTAGCCTACAATCTCAGTCAGCCCTCTGTAAAACCAGCACTACGCGGACCAGCCTCACGCAATCTCGGCACCATCTTTACTAACCTGGGCATACTGCTCTACGAGCAAAGACAACGTCCTGCTGCGATGGCGCTCCTCCTTGCTGCCCTGCAACTTCGTCAAACACTGCGTGACCCCAGCGTGAGCATTCTAAAACGTTTTTTAGCTGCAATAGAGCAAAAAATGGGCAACTCCGCATACGCCCAATTATGTCAGGAGGCAATCCGCATACAACCGCAGGTGATAACCTCCTACGTGGCGTGACATAATAAAGAATGTCGTAGGGACCAGCTTCAGCGCGTCTGTCGTTGGCATGTATCATGTCGGAGGAATTGACTATCACCGAGACGGGCGCCATGAAGGTGGCCCCTACAACGTTCCATCGGTACATGAAAGAGGTTTTTCTATGTCCACTACTACACCCGGCCCACGCGAGACACAGGCTACTCAAGATTCTCCAAACACGCCGCCTAAAAGCCGTACACAGGCATGGTTACTCATCGTCCTGGTATTTGTGGCTGGTGCAGTCTCGCTGGCCGTCGAGCTATCGGCGTCTCGCTTGCTTGCTCCCTATTTTGGAACATCATTATTTGTCTGGGCTAACCTCATCGGTCTGGTATTGCTCTATCTAACTATTGGCTATTATGTGGGTGGACGACTCGCGGACCGCTATCCTCGTCTAGAGACATTATATGGCATCACTACCATTGCCGCGCTTCTGGTCGGAATCATTCCTGTCATCTCACGCCCAATTCTCGGTTGGTCACTCAGCGCGTTCGCTTCGTATTCTATCAGCGTCTTTTATGGCTCTCTCGCCTCAGTGCTGCTCCTTTTTGCTCTACCTATGATCTTGCTGGGCTGCGTCTCGCCTTTTGCCATCCGCCTCAGTGTAGAGCAAGTTGGTAAATCAGGGCGTACCTCTGGTCAGTTATATGCTATCTCTACAGCCGGTAGTATTGTCGGCACCTTTCTGCCCGTGCTCGTGCTCATTCCCAATATCGGCACGTATGCAACCTTTATCGTCTTCTCGGTGGCATTATTGATCGTTTCTCTTATTGGGCTACTAGCTACTCGTCCTACACAATCAGTGACAAAGGGCGGTAATGGTGTGAGCAAAAACCTACTTCCCTTGCTGCTCCTCATACCGCTGTCGCTTGCTCTCTTTGGGTTGAAAGGACCAATCAAACCACCAAGTGGCACCAATGGTGGGGGCGTACTCATCACTGAACGCGAGTCTGCCTATAACTACATTCAAGTTGTCCACTCTGACGACGAAATGCAACTGGTGCTCAATGAGGGACTAGGTATTCACTCTATCTACAACCCCCATCAAGTGCTCACTCACGGACCATGGGACTATTTTATGATCGCCCCCTATTTCAACAATCCCCCTTTTACGCCCAGCCAGATACACAATGCCTGCATTATTGGCTTAGGCGCAGGCACCATTCCGCGTGAATTGGACGCGGCCTATGGCGCCTTGCCCATCGATGGCGTAGAAATTGATGGTGAGATCGTCAAGTTGGGCCAACAATATTTTCATATGAACGAGCCAAACCTGCATATCATCGTGCAGGATGGACGCTATTTTCTCCGTACCACAACACAACACTATGATCTGATCGGGGTTGATGCCTATCAACAACCCTACGTTCCCTTTCAACTCACCACAACCGAGTTCTTCCGTGAGGTGAAATCGCATCTCACCCCAACAGGAGTTGTCGTCGCCAACGCTGGACGCACCAGTACCGATTTTCGTCTCGTCGAAGCCCTCGCTCAAACAATGCACACAGTATTCTCCGACGTCTATATCATCGACACCGAACGCTTCGCCAATAGCATCATCATCGGCACTAACGCCCACACCAACCTCGCCAATTTCCTTATCAACACCTCTAACCTGACAGACCCGCTTCTCCATAGCATCGCCTCTTCCAGCCTCGTCTACGGGAACATACGCGAGGTGCAAAAAGCCTCCGCCTATTTTACCGACGACAAAGCACCCATCGAGCAATTGATCGACCAGATCATTTTTGATGCCGTCTTATTAAAGAAGGAGTAATGATGGAGCCCGCGCACTTTCCAGATTTCTTGAAAGATAGCATGAAGCAGCAAACAATAGTCATAACGACCTATGAACCACATCTTGATAAGTGGAAGTCAGATATGAAAACTAGGAGGAAGCACTAAGGCAATGTATTATTTGTCAGCATGGTGAAACTGCATTAGGAACCGCTACTGTGACATTGACAAGGGGCAATACTACTGTTGTTATTCATGATGTACCTGCTGAAGTGTGTACGACGTGTGGCGAGGAATATGTTGATGCAGCCACTGGTAAACGACTTTCGCAAATTGCAGAAGCAGCCGTAAACGAAGGTGTACAAGTAGATGTACGCCGCTATAAAGCAGCATGATTGTTGCTCACCTCTTCTCCGACAAACGAATCATCGTGCCACCAATCAGTACACAAACTCCATAGCCAATGCCCATCGCAAACAAGGGGAAACGAAAATTGATAGTGTAGAGCTGTGTAAAGCCAGTGGCACCAACAAATGAGCCAATTAACCCAACGGTTGAGTACATGCCCTGCACTCTGGCACGTATATTACTGGCCGATGACTTCGCCACGTGAGCATCAACAGCAGGTTGAATGAAGGCAAACAGTAAACCATGCAACGCGAATAAACCCACAAATAGGAAAGCGATATTCATCAGGCCATAGGTGATATAGAGCGGGACCTGAGCCAGCCCGAAGATAAAAATGAGCCATGAGCGACGCACACGGTCGGCTATTCGTCCTCCCATAGGCGCTAACAGAGTGACCGGCAGCGACCACGCAATATACGCCACTCCAATGAGCGCGACCGATGCCCCAAGATGATCGTGCATCCAGAGCGGCATCAACGTAATATCAAAACCCAGGTAGAGATAATCGCCAAACGCCAGTAGATAGGCCCCCACCAGCGGCAATGTGAAGAGCGCTTTATAAGGAAAGGATGCTATTACTGGTCCTACAACAGTGCTACTCTGTCGTTTCCCTGACACGAGTGTGATGACAAGCACAATAGCTATAAGACGAAAGATGAAAGAACCAATAAAAGCGGTTGCATAGCCACTGGCAGCAATCAAGCCACCGATGCCGGGACCAAGCAGGAAGCCAGCGCTAAAAAAAGAGCCAAAGATGCCATATGCCTCACCCTGTTGCTCAGCGGGAATAGCATCGATAATCAGAGCGCGAGCAGGTGGTAATAACGCAGCTCCCGCAATACCCTCTACAAAGCGCAAGACCACAAAAGCGACGGGATCAGTAATAGGCAAATAGACAAGCGCTAAAAGAGCTTGTAACAATAAGCCTACGATCATCACTTGCTTGCGTCCCCAGCGATCAGCTAGCCAGCCCGTCGGATACTGGAACGCAAAATTTGAGATGAGGTACGCCGAAGCCATTGCCCCAATAATAGCGAGGGAGGCGCCCCGCGACTCTGCATAGAGCACACGCACAGGCACCACCATACCAATGCCCGTATACGCTGCGAAGACAGTGAGTGAGACTGCTAGTAAGGTGCGATTCCGCAATACCGAATTTTTAGAAAGTGTGAGAGGGAAAAATGGACGTTTCTGTTTTTCCTGCGGCGCCGAAGGAGGAACCTGCTCTGAATTGGACATATACTGATCTTTCTGCTGTCACGCCTGTACAAACCTGTACCAGACGAATCTTCTTAGTGTACCTCTCCGCGTTTGTTTTCCGCAAGGCAAGACAGACGTTCCATTGCTGTATGTAACGTGTGTGGCGTGAAGATGCCTAAGATATAGCGGTCAGGACGAACAACCGCGATTGTCCCTTGCTGACACGCAAACCAGTTAGTCAGTTGGCGCTCATCATCCTCAACATGTGCAACTGGATGGACATCATCCGCCCCTACTTCGGTGGCGGACGACCACAAGGGTCCCCTCCCCTCCCATCGCCCCACCCCCGTCCCTACTGTGTTAGGAGGAGCCACCTGCACAAAGCGTGTGGACAAGCCATCCCAAAATGCACGCTCTGCAGCGTCGAGATAGGCGCGGGGATTGATGTTGAGTCCAACAACAGCAAAGTTTAGCCCCAGCATCTCATCTAAAAGCACATGCATACCAGAAGCAGTACGTACCATCGGTTGTGGCAAGAGTGTTCCCTCTACAGATATGTGCTTGCGGGTCACATACGCAAAAAGGGTGTGTACCCTTTGTCGTAGCTTTTGCTTATCGGTTGGTGTATGCATGAACAGGCCAGCTCTCAGCGGTGGAGCATGCATAGCAAACGCTCCTGGCACGCGAGCAAGCAACGGGAGGATGCTATCACGTAGTAGGGCCAATGGTTGCCGCGCCTGAATGATCTTGCCGAAATTCACTGTCAAGGCGATTGTCGTTCGTGCATGCGGCTCTCGTTCTTGCTGATAGCTCTCAAGTAGGCCATGATGTGCGTGCCCATGCAGCACCAGTGCGAGTTTCCAACAGAGATTATAGGCGTCGCGGATGCCTGCACACATGCCTTGACCCAAGAATGGGGGCATCTGATGGGCCGCATCGCCAAGCAAGAAGAACCTCCCATCGCGCCACCGCTCAGCCAGAAGCGCATGAAAGGTATAGACAGCAGCACGAACAATCTCCAGTTTGTCGGGGTCAATCCAGGATGAAAGCAAGCTGCGCACCTTCTCCGAGCATGTCATATCCTCTTTCTCCTCCCCTGCAACGAGCATGAACTCCCAACGGAGGTGACGCTGCGCCGAGGGCACAAAGGTCTCTGGGCGGATAGGATTGCAGTATTGTTGCACGAACTGCGCTTGCGGTCCTTCCTGCCCATCTTTGAGCAAAGCATCGACTACCAACCAAGCTTGATGGGATTTCAAGTCGCGTAGACGGATATCCGCCGTAGTACGTGTAATGCTTTTCGCGCCATCGCATCCAAGCACATAACGCGCCTGTAGTTGCTGCGGCTCTTCCTGGGTAACGCGTCGCTGCATCGTCACTGTAACGCCAGTCTCATCCTGCATCAAGGCTTTGACCTCATATCCGCAGTGTGCCTGCACACATGCAAAGCGCTCAACGCCTCGTCGTAGCACAGCCTCCAAACGTGGCTGATAGAACGTATTAGAAGGCGCGTATCCATTATGAAGCGATGCGAGATGAGCCGTAAAAAGAACCTCACGCTTGCTATTGAGAAACTGTTCTCCCTCAATAACATGGGTGAGCGGTAGTATCTCATCAACCAATCCCATGTACTGAAAGATACGCAGTATCTCGTCATCGACCACGATAGCGCGAGGCAAGTCATAGGTGGTTTCCTCGCGCTCTATCACGACAGTACGTACGCCATACTGCCCAAGCAAATTTGCCGCTACCGCACCAATGGGCCCATACCCAATAATTGCAACATCATAGGTGTCCATATTTGTACGCCCTAAACCCTTGTGAACTAATGTATTGATACTATCCCAGATGTTTGTATAAAGGAAAGGTAGTAAAGGAGTACCTCTTTATAGATTACCAGTTGCTAGAGATAAGTTCACAGTAAATGTTGAGCCAACGCCAAGTTGACTTTCGACTACAATCGCCCCTTTGTGAGCATGAATTATCCAATCGGCGATTGCTAAGCCGAGGCCACTACTAGTGCCCTCTCTACGTGTACGGGCTGGGTCCACACGGTAGAAGCGCTCAAAAAGATGGGGAATGTGCTCCGGCGCAATGCCTATGCCGGTATCGCAGATGGAAAGATGGGCATGCGTCGCATCCGCATCAACTTTGACCACCACTTTGCCTCCAGCATTGGTGTAGAGAATGGCATTATCAAGTAGGTTCATGATAGCTTGGATGAGGCGGGCCTCATCGCCGATAATCGTGACAGGCTGTAATATCTGAGTTTGCATATCAATTCCGTGTTCGGAAGCAAGCAGAGAGGCGTTGGCGGTAACAGCCTCTACGAGCAGATCAAGATGAACAGGCTCTTGCTCCAATATCGTTTGGCCTTCGTCGGCACGAGCTAAAGCTAATAGATCGCTGATGAGATACCCCAGACGTTCTGATTCTTGATTGATATCGCTTAGAATATGATCATGCTCTTGCAACGTGAGTCGTCGTAATTGCGCTAGCTCTGTCATACTACGAATAGCAGTCACAGGTGTGCGTAGCTCATGGGAGGCATCAGCGACAAAGCGGCGCTGACGCGTAAAGGTCTGATCCAGACTTTCAATCATCTCATTTAATGTAATAGCGAGAAAACGAACTTCATCATAGGCACGAGGTACCGGTACACGTTGCTGCAAGTCGCCAGCCTTAATATGTTGTGCAGTGCGTATCAAACGGTTTATTGGCGAGAAAGCACGCGTTCCCAACCAGTAACTCCCCAGCGCACTGAGCAATAGTACAAATGGAGATATGAGGAGGACCTCGATAATCATACTATGTAATGCCCGATTTAATTGAAACAAGGACTGGCCCACCTGTACCACCGCGAATGTCACATTGTTGTCAACCAAAGGAATACTATATAAACGTACCTCTTGACCATCACGCGTCATGACGCTACCTGTCCAGTCGTGCCCATGTAATGGTTGAGAAAGGCTGTCCGCTGACAGGATGAGTGTCTGAAAAGCAGGAGACACACGTAATATTTGCCCTCTGCCATCCATGACACGTACTAATGTCCCAAAATCGACATCTATTGAGGTATCTGGCAGGTCAGAGGCGGTAGTACCCACGTCTAAAAGAGCACCTGTCACATCCCGTATTGTGATAGTACCGCTATCATCCGTTATGCCACTAGCAACTTGTTGGGCACGCAATTGTAATGCTGTATTCAAGCTGTCAATGAGTGATGTACGCAATTGCGCATAAAGAATGGTATCTGAAAGCAGGATGAGTAGCGCAAAGACCACAGTATACCAGAGCATCAATTGAATACGGATGCCAGGCGACCAAATATGGCGGAATGTATGTCTCACTTCTCAGGCTCCTTTAGTTGATACCCTGAACCGCGAATAGTCTGAATAACATTGGGTTCGTCAGCGGCACACAATTTATTACGCAGATAACGAATGTAGACATCGATGACATTCGAGAGATGCTCAGCATCGTAATCCCAAACATGCTCCGCAATCATGGCTCGACTTAATACTTGCCGGGGCCGATACATGAAGAATTCTAACAACGCATACTCTTTGCTAGAGAGGGTAATGTATCTCTCACCACGACGTGCTTCATGGGTAGTTGTGTCTAATGTGATATCCATAAAACTCAATACCGGAGTTGTTGCCGAACTCTCGCGGCGTAGTAACGCACGCACCCGTGCTTCTAGTTCGCGAAAGGCAAAAGGCTTCACGAGATAATCATCAGCTCCTAGATCAAGTCCTGTCACGCGGTTATCAATTTCGTCTAAAGCAGTTAAGAATAAAATAGGCACCTTTTTGTGTTGCGCACGCAGTTTTTTGCAGACCTCAAATCCGGTTAGGCTTGGTAATAACACATCAAGAATGATAAGATCGTAGGGAACGACTTCACCTAGAGCAATGGCATCCTCTCCGTCACTGACTAGGTCAACTGCGTAGTGACAACTTTCCAAGCTTGTTTTCAGCGTAGGCCCCAAGGTCGGATGATCTTCCGCTACTAAGATACGCATATATTCTCCTTATCTAGCACGAACAGGGACATGATGCTCATGAAAATTCAACGTGGCCGTCGTAGGGGCCACCTTCAGGGCGTCCTCGTCGTCCACATGGTCAACGTCGCTAACTTGCTGAATCGCCACAACGGGCGTCCTGAAGGTGGCCCCTACGACGATGCGTGCCATAGTTTTCATTTTTCATGAGCATTATTGCGCCCCTACCGACTATAGCAGACATAGATGAGCCAATGATGAAGTTCGCTCACACTGATCTCATAATTGTACCCTATACTCGAAACACAATACGCATACATATAGGAGGTATTTCTTATGCGAATAGGGAAAACAGTGTTTACCCTTCTTCTTTTGCTGTCATTCTGTCTTGCCTTCATCTCTGGCTGTGGTGGGACCACTACAACCATTCCATCATCGGCAGGTGCTAACCAGCCTGCTGGCTCTACGACGGTAGCGACTGGTAGTGGGCCTGCAAGTAGCGCGACAGTAGCGCCTAAGAGCGATGTACAAGCGGGTGATATTCCGGATACACAGGCATTTGTCCTCTATAGCTCCACGGCTGGAGGCTATGCATTAGAAGTGCCAGAGGGCTGGGCACGCACTGCCACTGCCACTGATGTTAGCTTCGTTGACAAACTCGACGGTCTGCAAGTAGCTTTTACCACCGCAACTTCTGCACCAACTGTAGATAGCGTACGTACACAACAGGGAACGGCATTGTTGAGCAATGGGCATGCAGTACAGGATATCCAGGTTAAGAGTACACCACTTGCGAATGGGACGGCTATTCTGCTCACATTCACATCAAACTCTGCGCCTGATGCCGTCACAGGAAAACAAATACGCCAGGAAAACAACCAGTATCTCTTCTTTCATGGTGGCAAACTCGCGACATTGACGCTGTGGGCACCATTGGGAGCGGATAATGTTGACCAATGGGCACGTATGTCTAAAAGTTTCAGGTGGGTATAAGATGCATATACTAGAAGCATTTGATCTCTATCGCTTTTATCACACGGCGGAAGAGGAGACTTTGGCTCTGCGGGGAGTAAGTTTGCATATAGCGCCGGGTGAGATTGTCGTTGTCATGGGACCATCAGGGAGCGGAAAGTCTACGCTGCTGGCCTGTCTTGCTGGCCTTGATGAGCCAGATGGAGGACACGTGGAGCTGGCGGGAAAACGCCTGACGCGGCGTCCCGAGGCAGAGCGTGCATATATGCGTGCCACACAGATAGGTATGCTGCTCCAATCTGGCAACCTTTTCGAGCATCTCACGGTCATTGATAATATACGCCTGCAGATGCGACTTGCACACAAGCCAGACGTAAAACTGATCGCTAACTTGCTTGAGCATGTTGGATTAGTCAAACGTGGTAGAGCCTACCCGTCACAGCTTTCTGGGGGCGAGACGGCACGTGCTGCACTAGCAGTTGCGCTATCAACCTCACCAAAGGTGCTACTGGCTGATGAGCCAACAGGCGAGGTCGATGCCGAGACCGAACGAGACATCCTACAACTTTTGGAAAATCGGCGCAATGATGGAGATGCAACCTTGATCGTCACCCACAGCGACGCGTTAGCGGCACACGCAGATCGCGTGATCCACCTTCTCGATGGGAGGGTTCTCAATGACTGAGGTACTGGTTTCTCTTAGCACTGGTGGACGTACCTATACACATGGCGCTATTTCCATTATCGCGCTTGCCTCCGCCACCTGCACCATTCAAGCAAGAGATCGCATTGCAGTAATGGGACGTTCGGGCAGTGGCAAATCCACACTATTACACCTGCTGGCAGGGCTGGATACACCAACCACGGGAAGCATTTCCTGGCCTGCACTCGGAGCTCGTGAGACGTTGCGTCCGACAAAAATTGGTGTCGTCTTTCAATCTCAGAGCCTTCTACCCTCGCTCACTGTGCTGGAGAATGTGGAAATACCATTATTGCTAGGGCAGATGGGTATACGCGAAGCACGGAAAGCGGCCCTCTCGGCGCTCGAACGTGTTGAGCTATCGTCGTTAGCCGAAAAACTGCCGGAGGAGATTTCAGGTGGACAGGCACAACGCGTGGCAGTTGCACGAGCGTTGGCCTATCGCCCACAACTGATTCTCGCCGATGAACCTACTGGTCAGCTCGATCAACACAACGCGCAATACTTGTTTGATGTGCTCTTAGCTTCACTTGAAGGAACAGAGACCGCTCTTGTGGTGGCGACACATGATATGGCGATTGCACAACGGATGCGTACCATCTGGTCTATACAACATGGTATCCTGGAAGGGAGTAGGTTATGCTGAGCGTACTCTGGCTGAAAGGTCTACTCCTGCATCGTTCGGGACGTCTGCTGGGCACGATGGTCGGTGTTGCGCTTACCGTTGCCCTGCTTGCCTCTCTGGGCGCGTTCATTGCTTCCAGTGCCGCTTCTATGACCCAACGTGCGATTGCCGATGTGCCTGTCGATTGGCAGGTCCAGTTATCTCCGGGAACGGACGTAGCAACAGCTACCACAGCGATAGGGCAAGCCACGTCCTACACGAGTCTTGAGCAGGTAGGCTATGCCAATGTCAGTGGATTTGTAGCAACAACAGGTGCAACGACACAAACAACAGGAACGGGTAAAGTGGTCGGTATCAGCGCAAGCTATTGGCAGCACTTTCCCAAAGAGCTACGTTTACTGCTATTTCAGTATCCTCAGACGGATCGAAAGGGGAAAGAAAACCCGACATCACTTCCCGTGTCCACTGCCGTGGTTAATGCTAACCGAACGCTCCCTGATATGTCAAGTGGTTTTACACTAGGCTCTTTCGATGGCGCCCTCGTCGCGCAACAAACGGCATCCAATCTGCATGTCACTATTGGCGACACAGTGACGATACAACGCTTGGGAGTGCCTGCCACACAAGTAAAAGTTGCAGGCATTGTGGATATGCCCAACGCAGATTCGTTTTTCCAGGCAGTGGGAATACCAGCGAATACTGCGCCACAGGCGCCGCCAGATAATGTTGTGCTCCTGCCAATGAATACATGGCACCAACTTTTTGACACTCAGGCCAGCGTACGGCCCGATTCTGTGCGCACACAACTACATGTACGTATTACTCATGCATTGCCTAATAACCCCAATGATGCCTATTTGACCGTGTTGCAACAGGCAAATAATGCAGAAGCACGTATCGCTGGTAGTGGAATTGTTGGCAATAACCTTGCGGCCCGTTTAGACGGTGTGCGTAAGGATGCCCTTTATGCACAGGTGCTATTCCTCTTCCTGGGATTGCCGGGTGTCGTTCTGGCGATTTTACTGACATTAGCCGTCGCTGCATCCGGTGCCACGCGTCATCGTCAGGAACAGGCATTGTTACGCGTACGCGGCTCATCACTCGCACAGATTCTCCGCTTGGAGTTCATGGAGGCTGCGATTATTGGGTGCGGAGGTGTCTTGCTTGGTATCGGGTGTACATACCTTGCGGCAAGGTTTATCACCTCAAGCAGCCTCTTCTTTTCTGCAACTGCGCTTATCTGGCTGGTAGGTGCGGCACTAGTTGGCTTTGTGTTAGCACTGGTCGCGCTGCTTTATCCAGCATGGCAGCACACACGACAAGCAACGGTCATGGCGACACGAGCTATTGTGGGACGTACTACTGCTCCACTGTGGCAGCGTATCTACCTGGATATCATTCTGCTGGCAGTATCAGCACTTATGTACTGGCGTACAGCAAGCACAGGATATCAGGTCGTGTTGGCGCCGGAGGGTGTTGCAAGCTCATCAGTAGCATATGAAACGTTTCTTGCACCCGCGTGCTTATGGATAGGAGTGTCCTTGCTTACCCTCCGTTTCTGGAATGTGCTGCTCAAGCAGGGGCGTAAAATCTTCGCTGGCAGCTTGCGCCCGATTGCGCATAAGCTCTCTGGTGTTGTTGCCGCCTCTCTTGGTAGACAGCGGGTTCTCGTCACGCGAGGACTAGTGTTGGTCGCGCTGGCTTTTTCGTTCGCCATTTCGACTGCTGTTTTTAATACAACCTATAATGCACAAGCCCGGGTCGATGCTCAACTCACAAACGGTGCGGATGTGGCGATAACAGGTTCAACGGCGTCACCACCTAGCAGCAAACTTGCTGACCTCAAAGCACTTCCAGGTGTGGTAGCCGCTCAACCGATGCAGCATCGCTTTGCTTATGTGGGAACTGACTTACAAGATATCTTTGGCATTGATCCTGCACACATTGGTGATGCCGCACCACTTTCAAACGCTTTCTTTGGCAATCATGATGCACAAGCGACGCTGGCTGCACTGGCTGCACATCCTGATGGAGTACTGGTTTCTGAAGAAACGGTGATGAACTTTCAACTACAAGTTGGTGACCTGCTCAATCTGCGTATTCAGAATGCGCAAGATCACAGCTATCATGTGGTGCCTTTCCACTTTCTTGGTGTGGTGCGTGAATTTCCTACCGCGCCTAAAGATTCGTTTCTGATCGTGAACAGCACCTATCTTGCACAGCAAAGTGGAGCAAGTGCGGCAGAAGTGGTGTTGCTGCGAGTCAATGGAAATGTCAGTAGCGTAGCCAAGCAAGCACAAGAGGTAGTGAGTGGCTTGGCAGGTACCAGGATAACGGATATTGGTTCAACACAACGCACGATCAGTTCGAGCCTCACAGCGGTTGATCTACGAGGTCTGACGACATTAGAGCTTGCTTTTGCGATTCTGTTTGTAGCAGGCGCAACAGGATTGGTGCTGGCACTTGGCTTGGTTGAGCGAAGACGCACGTTTGCCATTCTCAGCGCACTTGGTGCAAAGCGGAAGCACCTTGGTGCATTCTTATGGAGCGAAGGACTCTTACTGCAAATAGGTGGCGGGGTGATAGGTATTGCGTTAGGGGTTGGCATCGCACAAATGTTGGTCAGTGTACTCACAGGTGTTTTCGATCCCGCGCCAGAGGTATTGTCTATTCCCTGGTTCTATGTTGTTGCGCTTGTCCTTGCTGCGGTTGCCTCTACAGTGCTAGCAGTAGTGGGTACTCAGGTAACGATAGCACGCCGTCCAGTGGTAGAAGCGCTACGTGGTCTGTAGGTCTAAAGACAAGAACCATCCTCGCCACTGTGTGGCTCGCCAAAAGTTCATGAATGTGGCTCGGAAACGGCCAATGGCCGTTTCCGAGCCACATTCATGAACTTTTGGCGAAAAATGAGAATAAGATGAAAAAGATACTCTTGTAGCTGTGATTAACAATCCTTTAACATAGCAATAATGCATGCTTAATGCTCATCTTCTATGGTTTGATAGAGAGGGAATCATGTGTTACCCTCTGCTGTCTTGCTACCTCACCATAAGGAGAGATACATTCTCATGCATACAGTATTTCGCATTGGAGCATGCCACGCCCCAATGTATTTTTCGCACTCATTTGTCTTGTTGTTTTTCTTTCTGCCTGCGGAGGTACATCCTCTACAACAACGACAACCTCAACATCTGGAACTAGTAGCGCTACAGCACCGACTTGCGATAAGACTACGGGGCTGACACTCTATTCGGCACAAGGATATGATTCTGATGCGGCTAAAGCGTTCCAGAAGCAAACCGGTGTCACGACCAAGTTAGTCGATGATAGTACCGGAAATATCCTGGCAAAGATTGCAGCAGAGGGCAGTAACCCTCAATGGGATGTAACTTGGTTTGATGGCAATGTGACGATGCAGACACTCGCTGATCAAAATATGCTGCTGAAATGGCACTCGCCTAACATGTCCAACCTGATTGATCAAGCGAAGTCGTATGTTCCTAGCGATGGCAGTTACTATCCGACTGGGCTTACAACGGTGGGTGCGATTGCTTATAACACGAAGCATATTCCAGCAGCAGGGTTACCTGCCGATTGGAGTGACTTACTGAAACCCGCCTACAAAAACCTCGTTTCGATGAATGATCCAGCCTTTTCCGGGCCGACCTATCCGTTGGTGGCAGGTCTCGCGCAGATCATGGGTGGAGAAGATCAAGGCAAACAGTTCTTTACACAGTTGAAGGCCAATGGCCTCAAAATCTTCCAGACGAATGACCCTACATTGAACAGCGTCGAGACAGGGGCACGTGAATTTGGCATCGTCCAGGATTCGGCCATCTATGGTGCGATCAAAGCTGGCCAACCGCTCAACATCATTTACCCCACTTCTAGTGTCATTGGCTTACCCAGCGTCATTGGTGTTTCCGCGAACGGTAAGCACCAGGGATGCGCAGAGCAATTTGTGAATTGGGTTCTTTCTTCTGCTGGACAAGCGATCATGACGCACCACGATCCCACTGATGGCGATACGTACTTTATTCCAGTTGTGCAAGGAGTTACTCCTGTCGTGTCAAGGAAGACGGACGGCATTAATGTCATTAACCTAGATGTGCCCAAGTGGGCGGGAGTTGAGGCAGAACTGAAGCAATGGTTCCACAGCAACATCGTACAGTAACTGTTGGCGATGAACAGGGTAGTGGGACACAAGTCACGCTACCCTCTGCGCCATTTTCTCTCCAATCTTGGATACGGCGTATTGGTCAGGTACTAGTGATTGCACTGCCGACGCTGCTACTCCTGCTCTTTGTGCTGTATCCATTGGCAGCGATCATTCTGCAAAGCATCTTCCCCAACCTGTATGCCGCTCATCCAAGTTTGATACCTAGCTTAGCAGCGCTCCAAGAGATTACAAAGAATCCCGAAAACTATATCGCCCTTGCGAACTCGTTGTGGCAAAGCGCCATTACTGCTCTTCTGGCCTGTCTGCTAGGAACAACGCTTGCAATTCTGGCACGGCGCACCGACCTGCCATTACGTGGTATGATGGATGTATTGGTATGGATTGTATTCTTCACGCCATCCTTTCTCATCGGCGAAGCATGGTCGCTTGTGTTTATTCGCGGTGGCATTCCAGATCAGTATCTCCATTTTTCCGACGCCTTTATCAATTGGTTCTTCTCACCTGTGGGTGTTATTTTCATCCGGAGCCTCAAGACGTTTCCCTATGTGTACCTCTCGGTGAGTGCTGCTTTGCGCTGGCTCGGCTCGGAGTTTGAGGACGCGGCACGTTTGTCGGGTGCGCGTACATGGCAAGCGTGGTTCAGCATTAATGCACCCTTGTTGCTCCCTGCTATTTTAGCGGCTGGCCTGATTGCTTTTGCTGAAGCCCTTTCGGATTTTGGAACTGCCGCAACTATCGCTCAGAGTGCGAATGTTCCACTTGTCACCTACCAAATTTATACCGCCATTAATACCTCGCCGGTCGATTTCTCATTGGCGGCGGCCCTTTCGTTGTTGCTCTTCATCGCCATCACACTTGCCTTGCTCGTGCAGGCGGGTATGTTGCGCACGCGTTCGTTTCAGGCAATCAGCGGTCGAAATCGCCCGGCACGCTCTATAGAGCTTGGACTGTGGAAATGGCCGACAACAGCATTCTGCACCCTTATTTTTCTCCTCGCGCTCGTTATTCCACTGAGTACATGCTTGATTCTCTCGCTTTTGCATGCCTTTGGGCAAGGATTGATACCAAGCAATTGGACGCTGGCTAACTATAGCGCGGTGCTTATGCAAGGCTCCGACGATCTAGACGCTCTCTTACGCACACTCTGGCTAGCCCTTACGACGGCGACCGTAACAGCAGCTGTGGGATTGCCAATTGCCTTTATCATCCGTCGCACCCAATTACCGGGACGGCGGCTCCTGAGCCTATTTACGCTAGTAACGATTGCAGTACCCGGCATCATTCTAGCGTGTGGGTATATCTTCGCGTGGAACGCACCTTATCTGCAATATGTTGGTATCGGTGGAGCACTGGGAGTACCCTTTTACGGCACCATTTGGATACTGCTGGCAGCTTATATTGGTGGTAGCTTGCCCTATGCCACACGCTTAGGCATTGGAGCACTTGATCAGGTTGGACAAAACATGCTTGATACTGCTTGTGTGCAAGGTGCAAGCCTCTTTCAATTGCTCACACGCATCGTGGGGCCGTTGCTGCGTGCGAATCTCGTGTCGGTCTGGTTACTCGTCTTCACAGGGACGATGTTTGAACTTGCGGCGTCTGAATTACTGTATCCACCGGGAGAGCCGACATTGCCAGTACGTATCGTAGGACTCTTTAACGATTTTAAGCTAGGGCCAGGTATGGCTTTATCGATGCTCAATATAGGACTTGTGACAGTGACATTATTGATCCTACGCAGTATTCCCTGGCTCGTTGCATGTGTATCTCGATTGGGGAAACAGAACAGCAACAGCGTGTTGCTGTGGCACGTGCGCTCTCAACCGAGCCATGTATTATTCTCCTTGATGAGCCTCTTTCCAGCCTAGATACCGCACTACGTGAGATAATGAGTGCTGAACTGGTACAGCTTTTCAAACGCTTGAAAATCACGACCATCAATGTGACACATGACCAGAACGAAGCCATGATGATGTCTGATCGGATCATGGTTCTGCGCGATGGACAAGTACAACAGATTGGTACACCAACCGAACTCTATCTCCATCCTCTCAATGCCTTTGTCGCGTCTTTTATGGGACCTGCAAATATGTTCGCGGGTGAAGTCGTCCAGCATCCCGAACACGTTGCTTTACACTTGAATAGTACTATTCAGAAAGAGATTGTTGGTACTGTGCAGGAAATAGTTCGTGAACAGCTGCAAGAGCACGCGAGTCTCTTATGCCGTCCAGATGATGTGCGAGTGTATCAGGAACAACGAGTATTTGAGCATAAAAATGTACTGGTCGGTACTGTGCTCCATTCGTCCTTTGTGGGTGGGCGTTGGCGCACGTTGGTCAACGTAGGCAATGAGAAAGGATATAGCGTGTTGGCATTTGCGCCCTCGCAGTTGCATGTTGACCAGCAAGTGTGGCTAGAGTTACCGCCAGAACGCTGCCAGATCGTCCCTGAATAGCCTTGTCTAATTTGCCGCTAGAAATTAGAGGTATGTTGCAATAATGCTATGTCGTAGGGGCAGGAGTTCATGGCGCCCGCTCGTGGGAATGGTCACTGTCGCTAAACACTGTGCATCGCCACGAGCGGGCGCCATGAACTCCTGCCCCTACTACTCTACCAACCTTCCATCAACGGCGTCGTCGTAGGGGCCTGATTGATCGCGCCCGTCGTGGCGATGCACAGTGCTCGGCCATATTGACCATGCTGGCGACGGACGCGCTGAATCTGGTCCCTACGACATCCACGTTCCTGTTTTGTCGATTGAAAATTGACGAAGTGGTATAGATCAGTCGTTGTAATTCCGATTTTGATATTGGAAAGCCACGTTACAGGTACGTGGTTGCAATAGCAGCGGAATACGTGGTTGCTGCGAAAAATCGAACGCTCTGGTCATATTATTTGCCCCTTTGTCTCGACTCGTCAGTGTTGGTAGCCCCAGTTTATCCTCAGCAAAACGGAGCATCGAGGAGTACTCATACTGTGTATGGTCAATATAGCCTTTTTTCGCATAGGGAGAGATGACCAAAAGTGGTACACGAAAGCCGAGACCATAGCCGTCAATTTGTTGAGGAACTACATGATCATAGAAACCGCCAAAGTCGTCCCAGGTCAAGAACATGGCAGATGAAGACCAATTCGGCCCTTGCATCAACGAATTCAGCATCTTTACTGTCCAGTTTTCTCCAACACACACGCTGGCAGGTGCATGCTCACTCACATCACTCGGTGTCACAATCCACGAGACAGTTGGCAACGTTCCCTTCGCTGCGTCGGCCATAAACTGCTCTGTTGGCACGACAAACTGCCAATCGGGGCCATTACGAATATGCTTAATGGCATCAAAGGTAGACCATATATAGCCCTGCTCTCCAGAAGGAGGCGCATAATAACGCCAACTATATCCTTGGGCGTCTAATTCATCGGCTAATGTCTGAAAATTGAAACATGCCTCTTGTGTGGTGATTGTACCATTGCTCTGTTTGACCTGTACCTTTTGATTCGCAATATCGCATCCCCAACCTTTCGTTGCATGGCCCAGTGTTCCAATATTCTTGTCAGTCGTTGGATTATTGATAACTCCCCCTGATTGCGCGGCAATGCTATAGAGATGGTTGGGGAAGCTTGGTCCCATAAGCGATGAAAACATGTTATCGCCCAGGACATAACTCTGTGCATAGTTCCAATAGTTAGGAATGTCGGATTGATGAAATTGTGTCAGGCTATTATTATCATATGGGCCTGTCGGATGAGGCAATTTTTGTGCGGTCAGCCGATCAAAATGATCCATTTTGCCATTATCAAATGCCAGCAATGCACTTTCCGAAGAATGATTGATATCTGGAACCTGGTCTTGCGTATGCTTTAATGGCACGACATTTCCCTGTGAATCCAGAGCAGTTGTTGTACCATTCGCCCTTGGATAGGTGCCGAAGTAGTTGTCGAAGGTGCGGTTTTCCTTGATAAAGAAGATAATATGCTTGATTGGGCCGTTAGGCATGCGCGTAGCAGTTGTTGCAACCGGCGTAACTGTGGTTGTTACGTTAGCATTCCCAAGACTGCACGCGCTTAATACAAATATGATCCCTAATAGACAGCATCTCCGTAGGTAAGTTTGTAGAGATGTGCGCATGTCAAGATGTAACATTTTTGTACAACTCCTTTTCTTAATGTTGATAGAAAGAGCGTTGCTAGCATAAGCTCTCATGTGTATCTAGAGGTACCGTAGCGCATCATAGCATGTAAGCATGAGACATTGATGAGTACATAAAAATATTGTACAGCGATGCCGTGCATCGCCGTACAACAAAGAGAAAGTCTCGGGGTTAGTTAAGCAAGATTTTTAGTTCTGACCATCGGGCACAAAGAGCATACCTGTGGGCTTGTCGAAGCCGAGTGCTATGGGTGTGACAAAGCCAGTGCTCATATCAACTGCCCCCACCAAACCTACTACTCCGGAGTCATCAGGTGTTTGGGTAAACACTTCTCCTACTGTAAATTGAGGAGCACGTAGCCAGTATGTTCGATTACTGGTGCCATCTACGACCAGCAAACGGCCTTGTGTTGACGTTGCCCAAACTGTATCGTCCAACTGCGAGCCGACACAAGACGGGAAACCTTCTGCTGTGGCGTACCGGAATTGCTTAGTATGACTAATTCAGAGCCAGCCTGATTCACGAGCACAAGATTACCTTTTGTGTCCGTTGAAAGCGAATCAGGATCAACCTCGTTGAGGGAGACTTGAGCGTTGTTTGCACCAGCGGTAATATCAGTAGCGCTCGCGTTGCCCATGAGGATTGGAGTTAGTACTACATTCCCATTACTCAAGGCAATCTTATCCAGTGCTGGAAACACATTATTGCCATTCTTGTCCAGGTTTGGGGCAGATGCAGCGATGAATGCTGATCCGTTGAGGAAGTAAACATCATCATATCCATCCCCATGAGGTGCCTTAGGAAATGTATAGGGTGTTACAGTACCACTCGCTGGGTCAATGGTTTCCATCTTAGGATTCCCATCCTCGTTGGAAGTCACCGAAAGCAGTTTGGTCGTGGGGTCCATACGCATTCCATCACTGTGACCAGGAGCACTAAATGTTTTGATTACCTTCCCATCCATTGAGTACTCAACAATAGTGCTGGTTTTGTTGTCACTGCCATCTTTTGCAGCGCCATTCTGGTAATCGAGAAAGACGTGACCGCCATCCACGACAGCTGAATCGGGCTGTGAGTATGCCGCGTTTGCGGAAGCGAATAAGGACACCTGCCAACCATCTCGAATTGCGATTGCATAATGATTGACTTGTACAGAACTAGAACTGGTGGAGTTTGCTGTAGGGTTAGACGAGGTTGTTTGTGCTCCGTTTGAACATGCTGACAAAATAACTGTGAATGCAGCGATAATCCAGGGCAGCAAGCTCATGCTTGGGTATTTTCCTCTGCCTCCCATTGTGTTTTTGCTGAACACGGAAACATTTCTCAACTTTCTGCTAGAGTGTCTACACAAGGGGCATCTATACCCCCTTGTGTTACACCATACCCCTACGGTATTAAGTAAATATTAAGAGAATGTAAATTGAAGTTGTAAAGAAGCCGTTTTAAACTAAAGCGAAAGCTCTTGCGATTTGAACAGAAGGGGTCCTCATGCTCATCTCATAATTCATTCTTATACTGTGATATAGGCACATATTTTAGGAAGGAGCATACTATGGATGTTGTTGTTGAGTCGGTAAAACTAGCCTCAAAACTTCATAGCCGTCAACGCAAGAAAAAATCTATTGTTCCCAATATTCCCTATATGGGTCATCTTATGGAGGTCGCTGGTATCGTACAAGCCAATGGTGGAGATGAAACCACGGTAGCTGCCGCCTTGCTACATGATGCAATTGAAGATCAAGGAGCAGAAGCACGTGAGCAAATTCGCGAAAAATTTGGGCAAGAGGTCCTTGCTATAGTTGAAGCCTGTACTGAGAGCGATACCTTTCCCAAACCCCCTTGGAGGGAACGCAAGGATGTCTATCTCAAACTGGTAGAAATTGCTTCAATACCCGCTCTATTGGTGATAGTTGCAGACAAGTTGCAGAATAGTAGGGCATTGTTACGAAGGCTCAAATTACAAGGCGTAGAGGGTTGGGGAAGTCCGAGTCGAGAAGAGAAGGTGTGGTATTTCCAAAGCCTAGCCGAAGTAATGAGTCGTCGTCTGATACAGTTGGAACAGGAAACTGACCACCTCACGTTGGTGAGTATTCGTCTACTGATTGACGAGTACGCCGAAGTAGTTGCTGCATTGACGCGCTACTAAAGGGTTTTTTTCCATGAATACCATTTCATTGTTCGCACGGTGTCGTAACACGCTCAAGATATATGAGTATAGCCAGCGCCTCCTGTCTGGAATGCCCGCACATGTCTTTGGCAGCGCGTAGTTGGTTACAGACGGCGGGACGTTCTGGCTTGCCAAAGAGGGCACAACGATTATTACTGGTCAGATGGATGCAACGCACACCAGCAGGCTTGCCGTTGGGCATTCCTGGTAGCGGCGATGAAATAGAGGGGGCGGTACAGCATGCCCCACAGCCAACACGACATTCCATCAGCTTTTTCCCCTTTTCATCTACAAAGTGCCTTTCGTGAAATCTCCTCTTACGAAGAATACCATCATTGTCAATTTCTCCACCGAAAACACCTTTTTTTCTCAAATCTCCATGGTTTCTTAACGTAACGTCAATATTTTCTCAATGTTCGTTTGCTATTCTATGCTCAGATAGGTATCGGAGTGCAAGTACGCATTTTGATAAAAGATGTGTTCCATCCCGCTCGTCTTGGCTATCTCAGACTGTGCTATGTGAGAAGAGGCTCGTGGCTCAATAAACACATTGCTATAAATATATTGCTATATCTATATAGCTCTAGTCCTCTTCTCTAGCATACTAACCCCAATTATTTTTGGGAGAGTAAAACAATTTGATGAACTGGAATGCAGTATCATCAAAGAAGCAGGCGAAAGGAAACTATTAATACATGGCAAATCTCAATTCCCCCGCAACTCAGAAATCACGTCGTAACCTTATTAAAGGTGCTGTCGTCGGTGCCGCTGGCGCAACCGGCCTAGCGGCAGCCGGAGTAGCATTGCTCAAGTCAGGAGCGGGCGCACATGCCGCTGCCGCAACAACTTCAGGTTGTATCACTCCTATCCCTGATATTCTCACGATTGCGCGAACAGCAGAGCGTCTTGCCGTCACCTTCTACAGCAATGGCCTCAAGCATGCTGATAAAC